>Ga0180007_10002100_pt1 | contig 24534 bp, 17 predicted proteins | sample MM_PC_MetaG_FD_121122 | JGI IMG/M metagenome (GOLD analysis project Ga0180007, IMG submission 121122) | Groundwater microbial communities from the Aspo Hard Rock Laboratory (HRL) deep subsurface site, Sweden - MM_PC_MetaG | ecosystem: Environmental > Aquatic > Deep subsurface > Groundwater... | reverse complement strand
CGACTTTTTCTTGTTACTCCGCCAAGTGTTGTTCCAGAAGGCGAAGGACGAATAAAGCAATTTGGCTCACGTGATAATTGATCCATTCGCGTTTTATCGCCAAGAATGCTTCCTTTTGTAATTGAAGAACTTGGGTCAACGGTCAAAACCGCAACTTTATGTCCTTTTGAAATTAAATGCAATCCCAAAGCCTCAATAAAAGTACTTTTTCCAGCGCCTGGAACTCCAGTTATTCCAACACGAATTGAATTTCCAGCTTTTGGTAATAATTTTTGAATAATTTCGTTTGCTAATTTAAAATGCTTTTCCGAGTTACTTTCAATTAAAGTGATTGTCTTTGCTAAAAGTGTTTTTTGGTTGTTCAAAACGCCATCAACATATTCCTCAATTGTTGGCTCATATTTGCTAATATTTTTATTTGAAGTATTATTTGTTTCGCTAACGCCTTTTTTTATAGTTATCGCAAACTCTTTTCCAGCATTATCTGGAACCCAATCTGGTTTATATGAATTGTTTTCGCTCATTGTTTCTAAATTATTATTCGGTTTCCAAATATAAATTAAATTATAACGAATTATTGTTGTTTAATATAAAAATAGTGAAAATGGATTAGTGCAAATATTTTGGGGAAATTATTCTTAAGAATCACTAACTTTGAAAGTCAAATTTTTATCTCAAATTTCATTTACCACTTAAAAAAAAAATACAACCGCTTGAGGAATTAGTGAATATCAAAAGAATTTTCGTTGAAAAAAAAGATGGTTTTAACATTGAAGCTGTTTCTTTAACAAAAGAACTAAAAGAGCATCTTTTTATTTCTGGAATTGAACATGTGCGAATTTTATATCGTTACGATATTGAAAATATTTCTGACGAAATTTATGAACTTGCGAGAAAAACAATCTTTTCGGAACCTCCAGTTGATTTTGTTTATGATGAAGAATTTTTGGTAAATCCAAAGGACAAAATATTTGCAATCGAATATTTGCCAGGTCAATATGACCAGCGAGCGGATTCTGCTTCGCAATGTATTCAAATTTTAACTCAAGGCGAACGTCCAAATGTTAAATATGCTAAAGTTGTGATTGTTAATGGAAGTGTTTCGGATGAGGATTTAAGCAAAATTAAGCACTATTTGATAAATCCAGTTGATTCTCGCGAAGCAACAAACCCAAAACCCAAAACTCTTGTTGATGAAACTTTCATTCCAGATGATGTTTTAATTATTGAAAATTTCATTTCAATGAATGAAAATGAATTAAGCAGCCTACTAAAATCAATGGCTTTGGCAATGGATTTGGATGATTTAACGTTCTGTCAAAACTACTTTCGCAATGATGAAAAAAGAAATCCAACAATTACTGAAATGAAAATTTTGGACACATATTGGTCAGATCATTGTCGCCACACAACATTTTCCACAACTATTAACCAAATTGAATTTGAAAGCGGAAAAATAACTTCCAAAATAAAAGAAATTTATGAGCAATATCTTAAAGATAGAGAATTTGTTTACGGCGAAAGAATTACGCAAAAAGAAATAAATTTTATGGACATTGCAACTCTTGCAATGAAAAAATTGAAAAAAGAAGGAAAGCTTGTTGGGCTTGATGAATCGGAAGAAATAAACGCTTGCAGCATTGAAGTAAAAGTAGATATTGCTGGAAAAGATGAAGATTGGCTTGTAATGTTCAAAAATGAAACGCACAATCATCCAACCGAAATTGAACCTTTTGGCGGCGCAGCAACTTGCCTTGGTGGAGCAATTCGCGATCCGCTTTCGGGTCGTGCGTATGTTTATCAAGCTATGCGTGTTACTGGTTCTGGCGATCCGCGAATTTCGATTGATAAAACAATTGAAGGCAAGTTGCCACAACGTAAAATTACTACCGAAGCGGCTCACGGATATAGTTCTTATGGAAATCAAATTGGATTAAGCACCGGACTTGTTGATGAAATTTATCATCCAGGTTATATTGCAAAACGGATGGAAATAGGAGCTGTGATTGCTGCTGTTCCAAAATGCAATGTTGTACGCGAAAGACCGACCGCAGGCGATGTAATTGTTCTACTTGGTAGAAAAACTGGACGCGATGGATGTGGCGGTGCAACTGGCTCTTCAAAAGCTCACACAGAAGATTCAATTATTACTTGCGGTGCAGAAGTTCAAAAAGGAAACGCACCAGAAGAAAGAAAAATACAGCGACTTTTTAGAAATCCAGAAGTTACGCGGATGATTAAACGCTGCAACGATTTTGGTGCTGGTGGAGTTTCAGTCGCAGTTGGTGAACTCGCCGATGGATTGGAAATAAATCTTGATGCAATTCCAAAAAAATATGAAGGTCTTGACGGAACAGAATTAGCAATTTCTGAAAGCCAAGAACGAATGGCATGTGTTATTTCCAAAGAAAATGAAATTGATTTTAAAATTGCTGCTTCAAAAGAAAATATTGAAACATCTACTGTTGCCGAAGTGAAGGAAGAAAAAAGAGTAAAAATGCTTTGGCGTGGAAAATCAATTGTGGATATTTCACGACAATTTCTTGATAGCAACGGAGCTACAAAAATCAGCAAAGTTAAAATTACTGAGCCACAAGCGGAAAGCTATTTTAATAAAAGTGAAGCAGAAAACATTAAAATTGAATGGTTAAAAATGTTTGCAAACTTGAATGTGGCAAGTAAAAAAGGATTGGTTGAGCGATTTGATAATTGCGTTGGTGCTGCAACCGTAAATTATCCTTTTGGCGGAAAATATCAGCTAACACCAACCGAAAGCATGACTGCAAAAATTCCCACTTTAATAAATGAAACCACAACTGGAACAATAATGAGTTACGGTTTTGACCCATTTGTTTCAAGTTGGTCACCATTTCACGGAGCAATTTATGCTGTTGTTGAATCGGTTGCAAAAATTGTCGCATCTGGCGGAAACTATAAATCCGTTTGGTTTAGCTTTCAGGAGTATTTTGAAAGGCTTGGTGAAAATTCCACAAGATGGGGAAAACCAATGGCAGCTTTACTTGGTGCGTATTATGCTCAAATGCAATTTGGGCGAGCCGCAATTGGTGGAAAAGATAGTATGTCAGGCTCATTTAAGGATTTGGACGTTCCTCCAACATTGGTTTCGTTTGCTGTTGATACTGCAAATTTGGAAAATATTATTTCACCAGAGTTTAAAAGCACAAATTCAGTGGTGATTTACCTTCCGCCCAAATGTGATGAAAATTATCTTCCAAATTTCAATTTGCTTAAATCTAATTACGAAGTAGTTTCTGAGTTGGTTAAGCAGAAAAAAATAAACGCAATTCACACGGTAAAAGGCAATGGCATTGCCGAAACAATTAGCAAAATGTGTTTTGGAAATAGAATTGGATTCAAATTTGACTCAAGTTTTGATAGCAAAATGTTGTTCCAACCAGCTTTTGGTGGATTGATTTTGGAATTGAAATCAGACGTTAATCCACAAGAAAATTTTGCTAATTTGGAATTTATCAATCTTGGCAACACAATTTTGGAAGAAAAAATTATTGTTGGCGAAGTTGAAATAAATCTTGAAGAAGCAATTTCAACTTGGTCAGAGCCGCTTGAAGATATTTTTCCAACAAAAGTAGAATGCAAAAAGACGACTTTTGAAGATTACAAATATGAAGGAAAAAGCATCTATTTAGCCAAAAACAGAATTGCGAAACCACAAATTTTAATTCCAGTTTTTCCAGGAACAAACAGTGAATATGATTCAGCCAAAGTTTTTGAAAAAGCGGGCGGAACGACGAGCATAATTCCTGTAAGAAATTTAACAGCTAAAATGCTGGAAGAAACAATAACGGAATTGACCGAAAGCATAAAAAAATCGCAAATTGTTTTTATTCCAGGCGGATTTAGTGCCGGCGACGAGCCAGAAGGAAGTGGAAAGTTTATCGCTGCTATGTTCCGAAATCCACAAATTAAAGATGCGGTTTCTGATTTATTAAACAATCGCGACGGACTAATTCTTGGAATTTGTAACGGATTTCAAGCTTTAATAAAATTGGGATTGCTTCCATACGGCGAAATTAGGGAAATTGACGACGAAACTCCGACGCTTACTTTTAACAAAATTGGACGACATATTTCCAAAATTGTGTATGCAAAAACAGTTTCAAATCTTTCGCCTTGGCTTAAAAATGTAAATGTTGGAACAATTCAAGCAGTTCCAGTTTCGCATGGCGAAGGCAGATTTGTTGCAAACGAACAATGGCTTGCAAAATTAAAAGAAAGTGGACAAATTGCAACTCAATATGTCAATTTTAACGGCAACCCAACAATGGATGTTTTCTTTAATCCAAATAGCTCTGATTTTGCAGTTGAAGGTATTACGAGTCCAGATGGAAGAGTTTTTGGAAAAATGGGACACAACGAACGGCTCGGAAATTTTGTTGGACAAAATATTCCAGGCAATAAAGAAATAAAATTATTTGAAGCTGGGGTGGAGTATTTTAGATAGTTTTTATGTTTAAATAGCACGCGGATTGAACGGATTTTGCGGATTTGCACGGATTGCAGTTAAAAAAAGATTAAGATTAAGAGTTCTTTTTTTTTTTTTCAGTTCATCCTAAAAAATCATAATAATCATAAAAATCTGCGTTCCTATTTTTATATTGCATACGGTTTTATCAGATTGAATTTCAAGAGCAGATTAAGATTAGGATTAAGAATTAAGATTAAGAAAAAATATCATGCGGATTTAAAGGATTTTGCGGATTTGAATTATATTAACTTTTACTCGAACCATTTTTCAATTTCTTTGTCTAGTTCATTTTCAGTTATAGTTTGTCCAGTCTCAGACTGAGTATTTCCATTTTCGATTTTTGAAATTAAAATTAGTTTGTCATTCAAATCATCGATTGAAAATTCTTCTGGAAACTCTTCAATTTGTTCTAAAAGATTTGTTTTAGTAAGCATTTTTTTACCTCAAATATTCTAAAATTATTTCATACACATATTACAATTAAGTGTTATCAATTTAGCAAAATATTTACTCATAATATATTCAATTTTCTAAATCTATTTCGGAAATTATGTTGAACAAAATATTCCAGGCAATAAAGAAATAAAATTATTTGAAGCAGGGGTTGAGTATTTTAGGTAAAAAATGGAACGCTACACGATTAAAGTTTCTAAAATATAATTTGTTGTCAGTATCTTTTCATGCTGTAGAAGATTTTTAAGATAACATCAATGGTTCACGACAGCAAACCAAAGAATGTCTATGTTGTAAGTATAATATTCACAATCAACAAATTGTTTTAAAATTGGGATTGGCTTGTAAAACTGCTTAAAATTTATTTGTTCAAGGTGTGTTTTGCTTTGTGGTATGAGAAGACTTTTCTTGGTAAAAGATAGAAAATTTGTTTAACTTAGCAAAGGAATAATAACAAAAGTTATGTATGTTTGCAATTAGTAAGAGAAATTTGGCAGGTGTTTTAAATTAATTATTTGAGGGAGTAATGAAGAAAGACCGTATAGACTTTTATAAAGAAATTGAAAAATCAAGAAACTCAAAGCTAATTATTTATATTACTGGTGATAGACCTGGTTTAGAAACCCAAATTCATCCTGAAATATTAGAGTATTTTGTTGATCATCTTGATTCTCTAGGTAATAATAAGGTTGAGAAAATTTCCTTATTCTTATATACAAGAGGTGGAAGTACACTTGCTGCATGGAGTTTAGTTAATTTACTTAGGCAATTTTGTAAAGAACTTGAGGTTATAATACCATCTAAAGCACAAAGCGCAGGAACTTTAATTGCAATTGGAGCTGATAAAGTAGTCATGACAAAACAAGCAATATTGGGTCCTATTGATCCAAGTGTTAATGGACCTTTGAACCCACAAAATCCTGCCTTCCCTAATAATCTTCAAGCTCGTCTTCCAGTAAGTGTTGAGTCTATCAACGCATATTTTCAATTAGCAAGTGAGGATGTAAAAGTAAATAAATCAAGTGATTTAGTTAATGTTTTTACAAATCTAGCGAATCAAGTTCATCCATTGGTTCTTGGTGATGTTTATAGAACCAGAACGCAAATTCAAATGTTAGCTAGAAAATTACTCAACAGAACAATTAAAAACTCTAAAGAGGTTGAAAGAATAATATCTTTTTTAACTAGCGGTTCAGGTAGCCATGACTATACTATATACCGAAGCGAAGCAAAGGATGAACTAGGATTAAAAATTGAAAAACCAAATGATACATTGTATAAAGTTATTAAAAAAATATACGATGATATTAGTGAAGAATTAGAATTAAGAAAAAGATATGATCCAAATATGATTATTGGTACAAATAGTACAGCTCCATATGAATTTAGAAGAACTTTAATTGAGAGTTTACATGGTGGCACTGATGTCCTCATTAGTAAAGGAATTTTGACAAAAAGGATACAAACTATTCAACAACCACCACCTTTCCCACCAATCGATAGAACGGTTGTTGAAGATAACCGTACATTTGAGGGGTGGCAGCATGAAGTATAAAATCTTATTAATAAAAGAGAGATTATTATGAATACATTAATTAGAAATACAGGATTTGACAATTATGTAAATTACGAAACTGGGGAATCCAGTTTAGATCTATCAAAAGGGAATTGCGATAATTCAACAGACCCATCTAGCTTATCTTATTTGTTAAAAAATAATATACTTGTTCAATATAGTTTGGCAAATATTATTAGTAGGGAAGTGACACAAAAACCTGATGAACAATTCCAAATAGTCAAATAATAGAGTATAGTTTCATAACATTTTAATTGTGTGCCCATCTTAAAAGGATGGGTTTTTTATTTTTCTGCTACTTTTCCAAATTTTAACAATTTCTGTTCAATAGATTGCTGACTCTAATTCCAATATGCTGGGGAAATAAACCTCCTCGAAGCGAAATTACAATAAATATTAGGAAACCTCTGGGTTTGATTTGCTCAAAATAAGATTATGCAAAATAGATTCTCTCAATTTTTCTATCCCAAAGTAATGTTTTGTTAGGGAATATGGCTTTTATTAACAAATTGCGGGAATCTTTATGCCATGACAATTAAATAAAACAAAACTGTTCAGAAGAGGCAAATTGCAACAAGTTCAAGTTTCTAAACACATAAATGCAAATATTACAAGAAAAATTGATTATTTATCTAATGTACTTAGTACATTCAAAGAAAAAATGGTTTATTAATGAATACAATTTATACATTATATGAAAAATTAGTTTTTTGCTAAAAACATTATCTACATTATAAGAAAAACAAGTATATCTACCAATATACTTTATACATTACAAGAAATATGTATATATTTATAAATGTACTTTATACATGAACTAAAAATCTATTTTTGAGCTGCAATATTAAAACATTAGGCTTAGCTCATTAATATAAGTAGCACTAATTAAATATATAAAATATTTATCTGGAGGAATTAGTGAATGCACTAAACAAATTAACCTCAATTAGCCGAACAACAGAAGTAAACTCTGTAGTTAGCAGAATTATTTTTGAGTATGAGAAAACAGAATGGAGCAGTGATACTCATTTAACAGGAGTGTTCAATTTACTAAAAGGCAAAAACGAAATACTAACAGATTCCATAAACAGAATAAAAGCTAATAGTAATCTTAAGGAAAAGGACAAAATACGTGATGAGAAAGTACGCTCAGTTCATTATTTAATTTTAGGATTTATGCATTCTCCCGATTTGGCAATTAAAAGTGCGGCGCAAGAGGTTTATAAAATGTATGAGCACTTTGGTCTTGGCATAATTAACCAGAGTTACGCAACCGCAAGTTCGCTTATTCACGCGTTATTGCTTGAATTTTCAAACGCAAGTTTACAACCCTCAATTGTGGCACTGCCTGGATTAAGTCAACTTATTGAAGAATTAACAACAGCACAAAGCGAGTTTGATGCTGCAAGTGTTATTTACGATGAAGAAAAAGCAGCAGAGGGAACAAAAGAAAATGCGAGCAAAATTAAAAAGGAAGTACTTTCTTTAGTTAATGATAAACTTGTTGTGTATTTAAGGGCAATGATACAAGTGGATGAAGCAAAATATGGCGAGCTAACACGCACCATTGCTCAAACAATTGACGACAATAACATTGCTGTAAATAAAAGGAAAAAGAAAGCAAAACCTGTAGTTGAGCAGTAATAAATGTTAAAAAAGGCACACACCCCTAAATCCCCTCTCAATAGGGGACTTTTAAAAGCCAAAACAAAAATAATCCCACTCTTGAGAGGGGAAAGATGCGGCTTTTTCGCAGCAAGGTGTGTGTTTTGCTTTAAATGAAATTATGTTAAAAAAACAAAGGTTTCCAAAAACCTTGGAGGGTTGCTTTATTAAAAATATGAATATAATTACATTTGACAGCGATAACGAAAACAAGTAAATTGAAGCGTAAAAACAATTGCATTGATTAAGTTTTAGGAAGGAAATATTATATGGGAAATCTTGCTTTAAATAATGGAACACTAAATAAGTATTTTGGGATTCTTGAAAACTTAGATGTCGATTCAAAAAAGAATTTAATTATAAAGTTGACTAAGTCAATCAATTCCAAACCAAAATCAAAAATAAATATTAAAAATATTTTTGGTGCTTGGCAAGACACAAGAACAGCCGATGATATTATTAAAGATATTGAATTAAATTGAATAAACTAACCAACATGCCACTTAAATTAATATAGCTCTACTTACCTCTGTCTATCTTTAACAAGGAATAGCAAAATGAAAAAGGAATATGATTTTACAAAAGGTGAGCGAGGTAAGTTTTATAACAAAGATGCAAAAATAAATTTACCTGTTTACCTTGAAGAAGCAAACTTAAAATTTGTTGAGAAAATTGCAAAAGAAAAGAATTTATATTTAACAACAATAGTCAATAGACTTATTAAAGAGAATATTAATATTGCTCAAATGTTAAATTAAGAAATTCTTTGCCAACTATTTATAAGAGCAAATCTTAACAGAAATAATAGCTATACTGCCATTATTTACTCGTAATGTGTCCACATTCGTAAAATTTTAACAACATGGTCATTTTCTAAAACTTGATAAACCAATCTGTGTTGAATATTAATTCGGCGTGATAAAGTACCAGTTAAATCTCCCAATAATCTTTCTAAAGGCGGTGGATTTTTAAATGTACCGTCTTCAAGCAATTTAATTATAGATTGCGCTTTAGGTTTTAAATTTGAGGAAGAGAGTTTTTTTTCATCTTTTTGTGCTCGTCAGTAAAAACAATTTTCCACTTTACCAATCTAATTCCGTAGAACAATCATCTGTTTTGGTGTTTGCACCTTCAATAATGGATTCGAGCATATTGGGAATTGATAGAAGATACAGAGTTTCTTGAATTGCTCGCCAATTGTCATCCGAGATTAAAACAGTATCACCTCTTTTTCCTGTTATTTTGATTGGTTCATTTGTTGAATGAGTGTCGTCAATCAATTTGTAAAGATTTAAACGTGTGCTTGCAGCATCTATAGTTTTCATAAATCACTCCATTTGAATTATAGAAAAGTACATAATAACGAAGGGAAAAGCAGATAATTATTTTCCAAAATTATATAGATAATACTGCTGTCCTAAACAGAAATAAATTACTGTGTTTAGATATGCTACACTCGAAACAGCGTTTCGAGCTACATGTAGTGCGATTCGCTGAATCGCAAAACCTATTTTTTGCATAATTATATTTTGGACAGATATGATAGAAAACATTAAATTGCACTTCACTAATTTCTATTTATAATCGAGTTGAGATGTTTCCATGAAGAAAAATCTAATTATTCCTTTTATCTTTTTTGTCCTACTTTCAAATTTAAACATGGCACAAAACATTTCAATTGTTGTTGAAAACTCTTCAATAACTAAAGCTTCCGTTCAACAACTAGAAGGTGAAAAGGTAAGCATTGTTGATACAGTAATTTCCCCAAGTGGTGATTTTCGATTTTCTTTGGATGGAAAGCACAATGGATTTTACCGTCTGCAAATGGATAGTAAGCATTGGATTGATTTCATTAACGATGGAATTGATGTTGAAATAAGAACTGATTTTAATAGTATGATTGATAGTCTGCAAATTGTAAAATCGGAAAGCAATAAATTGTATTATAATTTTATGGAGTTGAGTAAAGCCTACAAAACAAAAACGGAGCTACTTAATTTAATTTTGGTTCATTATCCTAATAATGATGATTATTATCAAACAACTAAAACAAAATTGTTGCAAACTAAAGAAGAGTACATTCATTTTGTTGAAGTAACTTCGCAAAAAAATCCAAAATCATTTACTGCTCGCTACATTAAAGCTGCACAATTACCGATTGTTCCCGAACTGACAAATAATCCTAAAAATCCTTATGAAGATAATAACCAACTAAAGTTTTTAAAATCTCATGCATTGGATAAGGTTGATTTTAATGATTTCGAAATGATTTATTCAAATTTATTTGCAAACAAGAGCATTGAATATTTAACCTATTATAGAAATCAGCAATTGCCCAAACAGCTTTTAGAACAAGAGTTTATGAAAGCTGTGGATACTCTGCTTAATAAAGCAAAAGTAAATGATTTAGTTTATCAACAAATGACGGAATATTTAATTGATGGATTCACAAAATTTGGCTTTGATGCAATAATAAATTACATAGTTGATAATTATGTAATTAAAGATGATTTGTGCCTTGATTCACAAATTGAGTCCACAATTCAAAGACGGATTGACCAATCAAAATATTTGAAAATTGGAAATGTTGTTCCAAAAATCGTGTTGCCTGATTCAAATGGGAACAATATCGATTTAAGCAAAATTGAATCAGAGAAAATTTTAATTTTATTTTATGCAAGCTGGTGTCCGCATTGCAAAACAACAGTTACTGAGTTGATTAAACTTTATAACAATCAGAAACAAAAGAAAGTTGAAATACTTGCTGTTTCTCTGGATGAAAACAGAACCGAATGGCTAAAATTTATTAAAAGTAATAAATTGGACTGGTTAAATGTTTCTGACTTAAAGGGCTGGAATGGAAAAGCAATTGAAGAATATTTTATCTATGCCACTCCAACAATGTTTTTTGTGGATAGTAAAAGAAATATTATCTCAAAACCATTGACGATTGATGAAATTAAATCAGTTTTTTAAGTAAGAGCATTGCACACAAATAAAAGGCAAAAAACCTACGAGGTTTCCAAAACCTCGGAGGTTTGGCTTTTTAAAAAACTATTGAATAATGTCTATTAACAAAAAAATATTTTAGCCTATTTCTTCGATAATTTTGTTAATAGTTACTGATAAATGTGGAATATTTTTTTCGCAAACCCAAAATATTTGTTCAGCATCAATATCAAAATAGTGATGAGAAATTATATCTCTCATTCCTTTTGCCCCTTTCCAATCAACATTGGGATATTTATTTAAAAGTTTTGAATTAGTCATTTTGTCAATATTTTTCAAACTTTCTCCAATGGCAATTAATTGCATACAAATTGCATCAAGTGTTACCATACCTTGATTAGAATTGGTAAAGTCTTCAACCGATTTGATTGAACTGAAGCGCTCATTTACTTTTTGAGTGGCAACATAGATTTGCTCTAGGATGCTGATTACTAATTCTTTGTCATACATAACTAGCATCAGTATTAATTCGTTTCATCAAAATTGGATTCATATTGCCTCGTTTTCTTATTAAATCAACTTTTGTTTTTAATAACAATTCAAGTTCTTCTTTTATATGCACTAACTGAAATAAGTCTGGAGTTTTAGTCTCAATAACAATATCAATATCACTGTTTTCATTTTCTTCATTTCTAGAATATGAGCCAAAAACACCAATTGATTTAATACCGTATCTATTTTGATTTAGAGTTTTATATTCTTTAAGAGTCTTTAAAATTATTGCCTTATTCATCGCTTAACTCGGTTATTTAATTATTTATAATTTAATAAAAATCTTAGCTAAAAAATATTGTTTTTCAATAAAACTGTAAGTGAGTGATAAAGGTACTTAAGATAAACTATGGAGGTTTTAAAACTTTCGTATTTGTGCGGTAATTATTTTTAAAAATTTATTGTTGAGAATTGTAGAGGTCGCATAATATGCGACCTCTACAAAAATAATTAGCCAAATCTTTCTTTGATAATTTCCATCAATTTAATTGTAGCTTCCGGAATTTTTGTTCCGGGTCCAAAGATTGCGGAAGCACCGTGTTCGTATAGGAATTCATAATCTTGTGCTGGAATTACTCCGCCAATAATTACAATTATATCTTCACGTCCAAGTGCTTTTAGTTCAGCAACCAATTGTGGAAGTAAAGTTTTGTGTCCCGCGGCAAGCGAACTCATTCCAACAACGTGAACATCATTTTCAACAGCTTGCATAGCAGCTTCTTTCGGAGTTTGAAATAACGGACCCATATCAACGTCAAAGCCGAGATCGGCGTAGGCGGTAGCAACAACTTTTGCACCACGGTCGTGACCATCCTGTCCAAGTTTAGCAATCAATATTCGAGGTCGTCTTCCTTCCTCATTTGCAAACTCGTCTGTAAGTTCTTTTGCTTTTTCAACACTCATATTTTTCTCTGAATTATATTCGCCACTATAAACCCCGGAAATAGTGCGTGTAACAGCTTTGTATCTTCCACTAACTTCTTCAATTGCATCAGAAATTTCGCCAAGAGTTGCTCTTACGCGTGCTGCTTCAACTGCTAATTGTAAAAGATTTCCATCACCAGTTGCAGCACATCTAGTTAAATTATTAAGAGCAATTTTTACTGCTTCACTATTTCTGCTAGCTTTTATGTTATTAAGTCTTTCTATTTGTGATAATCTTACTGCGGTATTATCAACTTCCAAAATATCAATAGGATCTTCTTTATCTAATCTGTATTTATTAATTCCAACAATTGTATCTTCGCCAGAATCTATACGTGCTTGTTTACGGGCAGAAGCTTCTTCTATTCGCATTTTAGGAATTCCAGCTTCAATTGCTTTTGTCATTCCGCCATAAGATTCCACTTCAAGAATATGTTCCCAACCTTTTTGTACAAGTTCGTTTGTTAACGACTCAACATAGTAAGAGCCAGCCCAAGGATCAATAACTTTTGTAATTTCTGTTTCGTCCTGCAAAAATAATTGTGTGTTACGTGCAATGCGGGCAGAAAAATCTGTTGGAAGTGCAATTGCTTCATCCAATGAATTTGTGTGCAACGATTGCGTATGCCCCATTACTGCCGCCATAGCTTCAATACAAGTTCTTACAATATTGTTATATGGATCTTGCTCAGTTAAGCTCCAACCAGAAGTTTGCGAGTGTGTGCGCAACGACATTGACTTTGGATTTTTTGGATTAAATTGTTTAATCAATTTAGCCCAAATTAAACGCGCTGCTCTCATCTTAGCAACTTCCATAAAGAAGTTCATGCCTTGTGCCCAGAAGAACGATAGACGCGGCGCAAACGTGTCTATATCCATCCCAGTAGCAATACCAGTGCGAACATATTCCAATCCGTCAGCAAGTGTGTATGCCATTTCCAAATCGGCAGTAGCACCAGCTTCCTGCATGTGATATCCAGAAATAGAAATGCTATTATATTTAGGCATTTTTTCGGATGTGAATTTGAAAATGTCTGCAATAATTTTCATTGACATTTGTGGAGGATAAATATAAGTGTTTCTAACCATGTACTCTTTGAGAATATCATTTTGTATAGTGCCAGAAAGGAGTTCGTTTGCAACGCCTTGTTCTTCGGCTGCAACAATAAAAAACGCAAGTATTGGAAGCACGGCTCCATTCATTGTCATTGAAACGGACATTTTATCAAGAGGAATATTATCGAAAAGAATTTTCATATCCTCAACAGAATCAATAGCAACACCAGCTTTACCAACATCGCCAACAACACGCTCGTGGTCAGAATCGTATCCGCGGTGTGTTGCTAAATCGAAAGCCACTGAAAGCCCCATTTGACCTTGTGCAAGGTTTCGTCTGTAAAAAGCATTACTTTCTTCAGCAGTTGAAAATCCGGCATATTGACGAATTGTCCAAGGTTTATTTACATACATCGATGTATAAGGGCCACGCAAAAATGGAGGCAAGCCGGACATATATTCCAGATGTTCAAGATTTTTGATATCGTCTTTTGTGTAGAGTGGTTTAACAATAATTTTTTCCATTGTTTTGGTTTCGCACTCAGAAACAGCCTTTCCAGTTTTATCTGAAAATTGTTTGCTCCACTCATTCATGGTTGATTTATCTATGTTTAATTTTAAATCAATTTCTGCAAAATTTGGATGTCTCATTTTACCTCCAAAGAATAATTCTCTAAAATATTTGAAAGGATTGAATGAACATCAGCACCGAGGTAGATAAAATCATCTACTCCGCTATTTTTATATTCTTCAATTTTATCTTTTGGATAACCAGCAAGCAAAATTGTAACATTTTTAAGCCTTGCTTTTAACTTGCCCGCTAACTCTGGAACGATCTCAGTGTATTTGTCATCTGTTGAACAGATAACAATAATATCATTTTTTGAATCATCAGCAGCTTTAACAGCTTCATCACAAGTTGTAAATCCACTAGGATAATTTACTTCGAAACCGCCCACTTCAAGGAAGTTTCGTGAAAAATCTGCTCTTCCTTTGTATTCTTTCAAACTTCCCATTGTTGCAAGAAAAACGGTTGGTTTCTTTCCAATACTGGCTTTTATTGAATTTGCTTTAATTCGCAATTCTTCAAAAGGCTCTGCAGCGCGTCTTGATTTTATTGCATTTATTTTTATTCTTTCAATATCATTTACATTAACGCGGCACGAACTAGTAATTTCGCCAAGTGTAGCTCCATTTAATATTGCCGATGCAGCAATATCAATACTTTCGTCCGTGCATTGTTTTGAAAGCTTATCCAGAGCTGTTAAAATATCTTCATTTTTCTTTTTACTTTCGGAAACGCGGAATATTTGTAAAAATTCTGCTCTTCGTTTTTGTAATTCTTCATGATTTACTTTTCTTCCTTCAAGCATTTCTTCTGTTGGATTTGCATACATATTTGTTCCAACAATTACAGACTTACGTTTAGCAATTGCCTTTGCACGCTGTTGATATACAGTTTCAATTTCATCTTGAATAAAATTGCTTTTGAGACACTCAATCATTCCACCATTATTTTCTATCTTCTGGAATAATTTCCATGCATTTTTAGCAAGCTCTTCGGTTAAATTTTCAACATAATATGAGCCACCGGCAGAATCGATTGTTGTTCCAAAATGTGATTCTTCTTTAAGAATAATTTGTACGTTACGCGCAATTCTTCTTGAAAAATTATCAGAAGTTGAAAATATTGAATCGAATGGAGAAACTTGCAAGCTATTTACTCCACCAACAATTGCGGAAAAAGCTTCTGTTGTTGTACGAAGAATATTTACATGCGGATCAAAAATTGTTTTGTTGAATTGTGATGTTACTGCAAAAATATTAATACTTTCGGATTCTTCATTTCCACCAAATGCAGAAATTAAATTCTTCCAAAGTAGTTTTGCAGCTCTAAATTTAGAAACCTCTGTAAAAAAAGAAGTTCCAATTCCAAAAGTAACTTTAATGTTTTGAGCAACATCATCTATATCAGCTCCCAAATCAATAAGATTTCGTATGTACTCAGCTGTAGTTGCAATTGCAAATGCCAGTTCTTGAGTTGCATTTGCACCGCTATTAATATAGGGAAGCGAGCTAACACTAATAGTTTTCATTAATGGAGCATATTTTTTTTTCCATAACAGTGATGATTTTAATCCGGAAATAGCAGAATTTAATGGAACAGGAAGTTCGCCTTCGGAAGCCCAATAGCCTATTGGATCGGCCTCAACGGAACCAACTACTTTGGAAATATCAATATTATTCTTCTTGCAATAAGCTGAAAGTATTGATATAAAAGGCACAGATGAAAATCCAGTGCTAATGAATAGTGGAAATTTAGTGATGTCAACATCTTTAAGAGCGCGGGAAAAACTGCTTAATCCAGAAATTGAAAGACCGCCATTTCCAACATCTTCGGTTTTAGCATAATCAGCGTCTAAGCCAAGTTTTGATGCTTTATCGAGAGCAACATAAATGCTATTTTGTCCACGCTCCAAAGCATCCTTTAATGCGGTATTAAATTCGTCCGCATCAGCAAGCTCAATTCTTTGATTTATTAACCAAGCAGAATCAAAATAACCGGCAACATTAGCCGAACGTGTACTTCCATCGCCTGGATATTGGTCAAGATGGGAGTTCTTTTCTAATGTTTCACGAGTGTAAATTGGTTGAAGTTCAATACCTTCAATAGTTTTTGTAATAAGTTTTTCAAATGGTAAACCCTTTAGGTCTTTTTCCACAACCTTTTTCCATTCATCATAAGTTGGGGGAGTGAAATCGTTTTTTAAATCTATAGATTTAGGGAGTTCAAATTTCTTATCGACCGATTCAAGATTCATGTTTATCCTTTTTAATTTATATTGACGAATTAAACAATATCTATGCCAGATAAGTTTATAGCTAAAATTAAGTAAAAGTTCGGATTATTGGATGAAATAGCCAAATTGATTATCATTATAAGAGAAAAATACTATTAGCAAAAAGAATATTCCAATAACTTAGAATTGTTTTCTAAATATGCAAAATAACAAAAAAGATTAGCTAATTTATTATCTCAAGGATTTTAAAACTAGAGAGACTATAAATTAAAATTCTTATCCAATCTCTAAAAGAGCTTCTCCTTTTTCAACAGAACTATTCTCTTTTGCTGAAATTGACTTTACAATTCCAGAAGCAGAGGCTCTTATTTCGTTCTCCATTTTCATGGCTTCTAATAGAAAAATTGGTTCACCCATTTGAACTTTATCACCAACTTTTTTCAATATTTTTACAATCAAACCAGGCATTGGAGATTTAATAATTTCACTGTTACTTTCCTTAGCTTTATTCTTCAAATATTCATTTGCTTTTTCTTCAAGATTAGTCCGCACTGTAACATTGTAAGAATATCCAGCAATAGTAAAAGAATAATTTTCGTGGTTATTTTTATCCGATGTAACTTGATAAACTCTGTTGTTAACTTTTAGTAAATACGAATACTTCGATAATTGCGAAAGCTCAACATATAAAATAACACCATTTAATTCAACTTTATTATTATTTAATATTTTAAGATTGTGCTTATTATTATTTACAGAAACTGTGTAATCATTCATAAGTATTTTTACCCCACTTATTGTTTGGACTGCATTCTCTTTTAAATGGTTTTGTTTTTGAATCTTTATCTTTTAATAAAGCAGCTAAAATTATTGCTACATTTTCAAATTCATCTACTATTTCAGTTTTCCATTTACCTGGAAGAAGATTAATAAATTTGTTATCAAGAAAATTAATATCAAAATTACCCTCAAGAAATATTGGGTTATTCAAAATCCATTGAAAAGCATGAATATTTGTAATTACACCAACAATTTGATATTCTGCTAAAGCTCTTTTCATTCTTGAAATTGCTTCCTCCCTATCTTTACCGTAAGTAATTACTTTAGATAACATTGGGTCGTAATAAACGGAAACATCGGAGTGAATATCAATTCCTCTATCAACTCTAATTCCAGGTCCTGATGGAAGTCTGTGATGCAGAATTTTACCAGTTGAAGGAGCAAAGTTTGCGTCAACATCTTCTGCATAAATTCTGCATTCAATTGCATGACCAATAATTTTTAAGTCCTCTTGTTTGATAGTAAGTTTATCACCTTGCGCAATTTTAATTTGCTCTTTAACCAAATCAATTCCAGTAATCATTTCTGTTACTGGATGTTCTACTTGGAGGCGAGTGTTCATCTCTAAAAAGTAAAAACTTTCTTTTTGATCAAATAAAAATTCAATTGTTCCTGCATTATAATAATTGCACGCTTTTGCAGCGTTAACAGCAGCAGTCGTAACTTTAGCTCTTAGTTCATCAGTTAAAGTAAATGCTGGAGCTTCTTCAACCACTTTTTGATGCCGCCTTTGAATTGAGCAATCTCTTTCAAATAAGTGAAGATAGTTACCATGCTTATCAGCTAAAATTTGAACTTCAATATGTTTTGGATTTTCAACAAACTTTTCGATGTAAACTGAATCGTCGCCAAAAGCTTTTTTAGCTTCGTTTTTTGCTCTATCAATAGCATCTTTTAATTCTTCAATTTTATCAATTTTGCGCATCCCTTTACCACCACCGCCCGAAGCAGCTTTAAGCATAACTGGTAAACCAATTTCAAGACAAATGTTTTTTGCATCTTCGTACGATTTAATTCCTTCCGTGGAACCTGGAACAATTGGAACTTTGTTTTGCTTCATTATTGTACGTGCAGTGGTTTTATTTCCCATCATTTCAACAGACTTGGAAGAAGGTCCAATAAATATTATTCCAGCGGTTTCACATTTTTTAATAAAAGCTGAGTTTTCAGATAGAAAACCATATCCGGGATGAATTGCATCTGCGCCAATATTTTTAGCAAGCTCAATTATTTTGTCGCCATCCAAATAAGATTCGGAAGCTGCACTATTTCCGATGTGGTATGCTTCATCTGCTACTCTAACATGAAGTGAATACTTATCAGCCTCAGAATATACTGCCACAGAAGTTATTTTCATTTCGTGACATGCTTTTGCAATTCTTACAGCAATTTCACCACGGTTAGCTATTAGGATTTTTTTTATCATAGTTTATTTTATTTAGTTTTTTCATTTTTCAATTAAACTAGTTATTAGTTTATTGTTGCATTGTTACATTGTTGAAAAACGAATAACAATTAAGCAATTAGTCAATTTAGCAATTAAACAATTTAGCATTCTCTCTTCTTCGTTTTCATCACAAAGGAATATTTGTATGTTTTTTATTTGGATTACTATCAACCTTTGTTTTAAGTAGCTGCAACGCATTTACTAATCTTAATTTTGTTTCATTTGGATAAATTACAGCATCAACATAGCCACGTTCGGCAGCAATGTATGGATTTGCAAATTTTTCAGTAAACTCAGAAATTTTTTCATTCAGCTTTGCTTCGCTATCATCGGCGCTTTCAATTTCTTTTTTGAAAATAATTTCAACCGCACCTTTTGGTCCCATCACAGCAATTTCGGCAGTTGGCCATGCAAAGTTAAAATCAGCGCGTATATGTTTGGAATTCATAACATCGTAAGCACCACCATAGGCTTTGCGAGTAATTACTGTTATTTTGGGAACTGTAGCTTCGCTGAACGCAAAAAGTAATTTTGCTCCGTGTTTAATTATTCCACCCCATTCTTGTTCAGTTCCAGGCAAAAATCCGGGAACATCTTCCAAAACAATTAATGGAATGTTGAAAGCATCACAGAAGCGAATAAATCTAGCTCCTTTTATCGAAGCATTAATATCCAATACTCCCGCCAAAACTGCTGGTTGATTAGCAACAACGCCCACAGACATTCCGCCAATTCTGCCAAATCCGACAATTATATTTTCGGCATAATTTTTATGCACTTCCAAAAATACTCCATTATCTAGCAGAAGTTTTATAACCTCATTCATGTCATAAGGTTTGTTTGGATTATCGGGAACAATATTGTCAAGAGCTGGAATTGACAAGTCTTGTGAAAAATCGAAATCCTTTTCAGGTGATTTATCCTTCCAATTTAATGGAATATAATCGACTAGCTTTCTGATATTTTGCAAAACTTCAATTTCACTTTCAAAAGCAAAATGAGCAACACCACTTTTTGTGGAATGGGTTTCGGCTCCGCCAAGTGCATCAAAAGTAACTTCTTCGTGTGTAACCGTTTTAACAACATTTGGTCCTGTAACAAACATGTGACTTGTGTGATTTACCATAAAAATAAAATCTGTAATAGCGGGAGAATAAACAGCCCCACCAGCACAAGGTCCAAGTATTGCAGAAATTTGTGGAATAGTTCCTGAAGCCAATGTGTTTCTTAAAAATATATCAGCATAACCGCCAAGACTAACAACGCCTTCTTGTATTCGCGCACCGCCAGAATCGTTTAGTCCAATTACTGGAATACCAATTTTCATTGCCATATCCATTATCTTCACTATTTTTTCAGCATGTGCTTCGGAAAGCGAACCGCCGAATATTGTAAAGTCCTGACTAAAAACAGCAATTGGTCTATCATTTATCCTAGCAAAGCCAGTAATAACACCATCACCAAGAAACTTTTGCTCCTCTAATCCAAAATCAGAAGAACGATGTTTTACAAACATGTCAATTTCTTCAAAACTTCCTTCATCAACAAGTAATGTAATTCTTTCTCTTGCGGTTAATTTTCCTTTATCATGCTGGCTTTTAATTCTAATTTCGCCACCACCAAGCTGTGCTTTTTCGCGTAGTTGGCCAAGTTCATCCATTTTTTTCTGAATCATAATTGTATTACCTATGTTTCAATTCATGAATTTCTAATTTTTGATAAAAATATTTGAATCAAAAAGAGAATTTAATGCTAAAATAGAAAAAACATTTATTATATAAAACATTTCAACTACATTTATTATTTTTCAATTTTAGCAACAAGAAAATAGTTTTTGCAATAAATTAATTTTCTATTTTAATAATCATTAAAATTTAATTTATAGGCGGTTATGAAAAAGATATTATTGGTTATGTTCATATTATTTCAAGTAGCTTCATTTGCTCAAGATGAGCAAAAAATAAATATTATGGAACTAAACTATCCTGAGGAATTGAGTGTAATTACTCGCTCAGATTGGGGCTGGCTTCCATTAGAGAATTCAAAAGAAGAAGCTAAGATTACCAAAATTACAATTCACCATGGCGGTGTTGAAGTTAGTGCTGACAAAGACCCGATTGAATCAATTAGAAATTTGCAAAAATGGAGTAGAGTAGAAAAAAAATGGATTGATATTCCTTATCATTTTATGATTGACCTTGAAGGCAAAATATATGAAGCTCGTCCAATTAATTTACCTGGCGATACTAATACCGAATATGATCCTACTGGACATGCATTAATTGAAGTTATGGGAAATTATGAAATTCAAGAATTTAGCGAAAATCAAATGAAATCATTAGTTGCTCTTTCTGTATTTCTTGCAAAAGAATTTAACGTTCCAGTTTCGGATATAAAAACTCACAAAGATTATTCCGCAACGACTGTTTGTCCAGGTAAAAATATTTATAAATATTTTGAAGATGGAACTTTTATTAAAATGATAGAGGCAAAAGTGGAGGATTAATTTTTCTTTTATCCTTCACAATCCTAATCTTCAATATCTCTTGACACAATTTTTATATTGATTTTTCCTTTTCTATAAATTATAATTCATCCACAGTAAGCAAGATTGATTTCTAGCATGCTGTTTAAACTAATCATCTTCAATAATTGTTTTTCCATTGTAAAACACCAAAATTCATAATTAGTTATTAAAGATTATTATTTAAAGAAAATTTATGTTAAAATGTTTTAAGTTATATAGAAGTAACTTAAAATATATATCATAAAAGATTCATAATAATTTTTTAACTTTGAATAACAATATTATAGAGGCAGTTATGAAATTAAAGATTTGGATTCTTTTCGGTTTATTCGTTTTTACATTATTTCTGTTAAGTTGTTCAGATAAAAATAGTGTGAAAGTATTAAGTTTCTCTCCAGAAGGTGAAACAAAAGCACTCACATATATTCAAGTTGACTTTTCACAATCAATTGCTCCAGTTGATAAAATTGAAAAATGGATAGAGGATGAGTTGATTGAATTTGAACCAAAAATTGTTGGAAAATTTAAGTGGACAAATCAGAAAACTTTAATTTTCTCTCCCGATTATCCACTAAATCCTAGTCAAAATTATAAAGCTAATATATCAGACAAAGTACTTATCAACACTAAATACACTAGTGATTTTGAAACACATGAGTTTCATACGCCATACTTTGATGCGATAAAAGCGGAATATTTTTGGACTCAATTAGAGGATGAAGAATATAAAATTAGTGTTAAAGCAAATTTAGTGTTCAACTATCCAGTTTTACCAGATATGTTAGAGCAGAATTTGAAAGTGACTATAAATGGAAAGGTTAAAGATGATTTTAAAATAATTTCCGATAATTCATCAACAATAATTGCCATTGATTTAGGCACTATTAAGCAAACGGATAAAAACCAAGATTTAGTGATTACAATAAAAAAAGGATTAAACTCGGTTGTTAGTAAAATGCCAACTACTGATGAGCGACATTTTTCATACACACTTCCACCAATAACACGTGTAGCTATAACGGGTGTTTCATCGGGATATGATGGAACAGACGGATGGATATTTGTTAATACAACGCAGAAAATTAAAGAGAAAGATATTCTAAAATACATAACTCTGAAACCAGCAAAAGATATTATTGTGTCATCAAATGAAAATGGATTTAAAATTAGTGCTGATTTTATGAAGTCAAAAACAGTTAATCTAAATATTTCAAAAGGTTTGCCTGGTTTATATGGCGGTAAATTGGAGTTTGATTACGAGCAGGTTATAACTCTTGTTGATATTGAACCAATAATTAATTTTAGTTCAAAGGAAGGAAAATATTTATTGCTTGGTGGTAATGAAAATTTGAAAGTTAATACCGTTAATGTTGATGCTGTAGAAATTGAAGTATCAAGAATTTATAAAAACAATTTACTTCATTTCCTAGATAACTATTCATACTACTATAATGACAATTATAATTATAATCCATCATATTACACTGGAAATTTTGGTGATAAGGTTTTTAGCGAAAAGAAAAAATTGGACTCTGAGCGAAATTGGCAAAATAGTTTTAATATAAATCTTAATAGAGTTTTAAAGGATAAACAAAAGGGAATTTATACTATTAATGTCAGATCGGATGATAGACGCTGGTTGCATGATGGAAAGATGATTGCAATTTCTGATTTGGGAATTATTTCTAAAAAGTCTGAGAAGGATTTAATAGTCTTTGTTAATTCAATTAGTAGTGCTGAGCCTGTTGAGGGTGTAGATGTAAATATTATTTCATCAAAGAATCAGACTATTCTTAAAGGTACAACTGATGAAAAGGGTATTATTCACTTCAAAGATATAAGGACAAAGGTAGGCGAAGCAATTCCAATTTTAGTAACATGCGAATTAAATGATGATTTTAATTATATAGATTTACGAGAAACGGAAATTGAAACATCACGCTATGATGTTGGAGGAATTACTCAATACTCAAACTTCTTTAATGCTTTTATATATTCAGCCAGAGATATATACAGACCTGGCGAGGAAGTAGTAATCTCCGGCATTGTTCGGGATGAAAAGATTGCTTTGCCATCAGAACTGCCAGTTTATGTTAAAGTAATTTCACCAACCGGAAAAACATTTGCTGAGTACAAAAAACGTTTGAACGAGCAAGGATCTTTTGAACTGTTTGTCAATCTTCCAGATTATGCACAAACGGGAATTTACTTTGCTGAGTTATATGTTAATAGTAAAGAGATGATAGGAAGTTATAAATTCAAAGTGGAAGAATTTGTACCTGATAAAATACGTGTTACAGTTAATTCAGAAAAAGAAAAATATATTCTTGATGAAAAAGTTGAATTCCAATTAGATGCAGAATTTCTCTTTGGTGCAAAAGCATCGGGATTAAAGTACGAAGCAGATATCCAACTTCAATCGAAAAAATATCAAAGTAAAAATTATCCAAAATTTAATTTTGCCAATTCATCTGTAACTGATCAGCACTATGAAAATTCATTTGTTGATGGTCTTTTGGATGACAATGGAAAAGCTGAATTCAACTATCAAATCCCTAAATTGCTTACCAGTAGTGGGTATATTCAAGGCACTGCATTTGTAAGTGTATTTGATTTGACTGGACGAACAGTAAATGAACCTGTAATATTTAAAGTTTATCCAAAAGATTATTTTATTGGAATTCGTTCTAAAGGATACTATCACAGTACAAATAGCAAACTTAATTATCAGTTTATAGCTGTGGATAGGGATGACAAAGCACTAAATAACTTTAAATCTACAGTGGAGTTAGTAAAATTTGAGTGGCAGACAGTACTCAAAAAAAGTCAGGATAATAGATATTATTATGCATCTGAGAAAAAAGAAATTACTGAATGGAAAAAAGAACTTCTTTTGAATGGGCAAACTAATTTTCAATTATCCGTTGATAAAACAGGTAGTTATGAGATTAGGATTTATAAAAAGGGATGTGATGAGTACAAAAAAGACAATTTTTATGTATATGGATGGGGCGGTTCTACGGCATCAACTTTTGAAGTGGATAAAGAAGGGAGAGTTGAAATACTATTTGACAAGGAATCTTACCAACCAGGTGACAAAGCAACCATACTTTTTACTACACCATTCTCAGGAAAAATGTTAGTCTCATTTGAACGAGATAAAATTTATGAATACAAAATTATTGATGTAAAAAACAAATCAGCAGAATTGAAAATTGATATCGCGGATGAATATTT
>Ga0180007_10002099_pt1 | contig 24545 bp, 22 predicted proteins | sample MM_PC_MetaG_FD_121122 | JGI IMG/M metagenome (GOLD analysis project Ga0180007, IMG submission 121122) | Groundwater microbial communities from the Aspo Hard Rock Laboratory (HRL) deep subsurface site, Sweden - MM_PC_MetaG | ecosystem: Environmental > Aquatic > Deep subsurface > Groundwater... | reverse complement strand
AATTTATATATGAGGAGGTAAATTATGGATAAGTTATTGATGGTGGAGAAAGAGTTAAAAGAGAGTTTGAAAAGGGATTATCCAGATTTCAAACAAGGAGATATAATTAAAGTTTATTACAAGATTAAAGAAAAGGATAAAGAAAGACTTCATCCTATTGAAGGTATTGTACTAAAAATTCAGGGCGCAATGCACCGTAAGTCTTTTACGTTAAGAAGGATTGCTTATGGGCAGGCTTTTGAGGTAACAATACCATATTATACTCCCAATATCGGTAAAATTGATTTAGTAAAGAAGAGTCGACGGCAGCCGCGAAGAAAACGGTTGTATTACTTAAGAGATAGAGTCGGTAAAAAGGCAATGCTCACATAAGAAAGACCATTGACCATAGACTATCGACTATAGACTTTTTAAAATCTCAAAATTTTGGTCTATGGTCAATAGTCGATGGTCTATTGTCTAATTTAAGATGATAGTTGGAATAGACGAAGCCGGCAGAGGTCCATTAGCAGGTGTAGTAGTTGGATGTGCTTTATATCTTAGGAAGTTGCCGCCCTTTGTTGTGAAGGATTCTAAAGAACTATCTCCGTTGGTTCGAGAGAAAATTGTTCCTTGGCTTTGTGAACATGCTTCTTTTTCTGTAGGGATTGCGACCTCGGAAGAAATTGATAAGATAAATATTTTACAAGCGACATTTTTAACATTTAATCGGGCAATAAAGGGGTTGCTTGCTAAAGAACCATCTTTACGAAAAGCGACGTTTATTGTTGATGGTAATCTTTTTCGTACGAAGTTAGATATAAAGTACATATGTATGGAAAAGGCGGATAAGAAAATTAAAGAAGTATCTTGCGCTTCTATTATGGCAAAAGTGGTACGAGATTACTTTATGAAGTTAGTAGATTTCCTTTATCCTCAGTGGGAATTCAGCCAGCATAAAGGGTATCCTACGCAAAGGCATATGGCTTTGTTGAATGAGTATCCTTTGACGCCTTTTCATCGGCGTAGTTTTTCTCCCTGTAAAAGGTAAGGGAGAGATTTGAAAAAGAGAAATTTTAAATTTATCATTTATCATTTTAAAATTAGCATTTGAAAGAATAGGTAATTTAAAATTTGAAATGCTAAATTTAAAATGATTATGATAGATAGGAAATTCATGAATTACAGGAGAAATTTTAAGAAGTATTTAGATGATTTAGGTAAACGTAAACCGTCTCCGGGCGGAGGAAGCGCTGTTTGTATAAGCGTGTGTTTAGGGTTAAGTTTGATAGAGAAATCCATAAATTACTCTTTAGATAAAGAGGGTATGTTGAGAATTAAAGATAGTAAATTTAGCGGAAAAAGATACCTAATGAGGGCAGCCTCTTTAAGGAGAAAGATTTACGATTATATTGATCTTGATGGTCAGATTTTTGATAAGGTAATGAAGTGTAAAGGAAAAGATCGAGAAAAAGCTCTTAAGATGAGCGAAAAACTTATTGTTGATGTGGCGAAGGCGTGTGTAAAAGTGTTTTTTCTTGCTAAAGAGATAGAATCTGGTATAAAAAAGAGTATATCAAGTGATTTCTATATAGGTTTAGAGTTTATAAAGACTGCGCTTTTTGGGTGTGTTACTAATTTAGACGCGAACACTAGTATTTTTGGTAGGAGTAACAAATATATTGATAGTTTTAAAAAGTCGTTAGAGAAATGGCAGAGATTTTAGATTCTCGAGAAATTTGTGGGAGCATAGAAAAAACGATCAAGGAAGAGATTGTTTATTTACCAAAATTATGTTTGGCTTCTATTTCGGTAGGAGAAGATTTTTCAGCAAATGTTTACCAGTTGTCACAGGAAAAAGTTGCTGAGACATTAGGTATTAAATACTTGTCAATAAATTTGGCGGCTGACATTTCTTTTGATGAATTTAAGGAAGAGATAGATAAATTAAATAGTGATACAGGTGTAACAGGGATTATTTTGAATAAACCTTTTTTTCCTTTATGGAAAGATGTAGAAGTTTTTTCTTTGATTGATGTTAAAAAAGATGTTGAAGGGATGCATCCGATTAATCTGGGGAAGTTTTTTATAGGGAATAATCAGTTAGGTTGTTCAGTTGATTCAATGGGGGTATCTACTGTAGGAGTTGTCTCTCCTACAGTATGCAGTGTTGTATCATTGATTAAAATAACTAAGGTTTCCCTTCGAGGTAAAAAAGTAACTATTATCGGATTTTCTTCGCTGATTGGTAAACCTTTAGCTTTATTTTTAGGGGACGAATTAGCTACAGTGAGTATTACGCATATAGCAACTTATCAGGCTGGTAATTTGGAAGATTATGTTAAGGGTGCCGATATTGTAATTTCAGCTGTAGGAAAACCGCATTTGATAAAAGGAGAATGGATAAAAAAAGGCGCAGTGGTGATAGATGTTGGAACGGGAGAAAAAAATGGGAAGCTTACTGGCGATGTGGAATTCAGTAAGGCGCGGGAAAACGCCTCATATATTACGCCTGTACCAGGAGGTATTGGCAGGCTTACAACAATGTGCCTTTTCCATAATTTAGTGGTAATCGCTAAAAACATCCTATAAGGAGTCAAGCTTTTTGAAAATAGAGCAATAGGTTTTGTTTGTCGGCAGACACAGTAGAGAATTTTCTATTTTTGAACATTAGAACATTAGAGCATTTGACCGTCCGCCGAGGCGGACTCTATTTTTGCGGATCAAAAATAAGGAGTTAGGTAGGGATGAGAGAAATTTGTGTTTTAGGCGCAGGAGTGGCGGGTTTATCTTTTATCAAAAAAGTTAGAAGTCAAGGGGCGCAATATAAAATTAGGCTTATTGATAATAAAAGATATTCTTATAATAAGAGAGAGTTTATATCTAATCTTTCTGTAAATGATTATTTTGATTTAAAACGGTGGGCTCAAGATAATGATGTTGAGTTTATCCATGATTCGGTAGAGAGAGTTAATCCCAAACGAAAGAAAATTTATTTTAAAGAGAGCGATTCCATAGATTTTGATAGTTTAATTATAGCTACAGGTTTGAAATCGAAAAAAATGTCGTTAAAAGGTGAACATAGAGAAGGCTTTTTTTATCTTTCTCAGATGGATCCGATGAAAATAAAAGAATTATTGAAGGTTTCGTGTGAAATTTCTATTTATGCTTCAAGTATTCTTGGCTGCAAGTTCGCGCGCGCTATAAATTCTTTAGGAAAGGAAGTAAAAGTGATAGCGGATAGTTGGGACTTTTTAGGAGAAGATAAAGATCGAATGATTGCTTTTTTTCAGAATAAAGGTATTGATGTGTATCTTGAATCAGAAATTTGTGAGGCTATTGGGGAGGCGGGAGTTAAAGCGGTTAAGATAGCGCCTTTAAAAGTATTTTCTTCTCAAGCGGTCGTTATTGACAGTGGTTTTATTCCCAACGCTGATTTTTTTGATGAGTCGGTAAATATTAAGGACGTATTTTTTTCAAACCATGAGGATTTATATTTTTTAGGAGATGTTAACTGTAAGAATATTGAACATGAGTTCTTTTTTAACTACAATTATGATGAAGCAAAATATCAGGGGGAAGTTTTAGGCGATTTTATTGTAGATGAAAATCTTGATTTTTTTGAAAGAAAGATTATCCAGGAACAAGGGAAGAAAGATATCATTGATGATATGTTAGGTGGAAAATCGTTGATAGAGAATTAAGTATTGCCACGTGATCTCGCTGACGCTCGAAACGTGGCTTCCCGATACTTTGTATCGGGATCCCGAAACACCTTGATAGTATATTAAGTAAGTCGGGAAATTCCCACGTGCGCGTTTGCGCGCCACGTGGTCATTAGGAGGTTTAATCATGGCTGAGTGGGTTGGTATAGGAAAACGCGCAAGAAGATGTTATGGGTTTGATGAGATTGCTCTTGTCCCTGGTAGAGTTACTCTTAATCCTGAAGAAGTAGATACAACCTGGGAGTTTGGCGGTAGGGATTTTTCTGTGCCGATATTAGCGGCAGCAATGGATGGTGTGGTAGATGGTAAGTTCGCGATAGAGATGTCGCGGTTAGGCGGAATTGCTGTTTTAAATTTAGATGGTGTACAGACTCGGTATGATAATCCGGGAGAAGTTTTAGATGAAATTTCTAAAGCGACACCGCAAGCAGCAACAAATCTCATTCAGAAATTATACACGACGCCTATAAAGGAAAAGTTAGTCGCTAGGCGAGTTGAAGAAATTAAAAAGGGTAAAGGGTATGCGGCGGTAAGTTGTATCCCTCAGAACGCGGAAAAGTTCGCGGCTATAGCACAAGAGGCAGGGGTTGATTGTTTTGTAGTTCAATCTACCGTAACTACAGCAAGACATATTTCTTCTAAATACGCTCCGTTGGATTTATATAAATTTTGTAAAGAACTGAAGGTTCCTGTCATTATAGGTAATTGTGTGACCTATGATGTTACTTTAGAGTTATTAGAAGTTGGATGCAGTGCTGTTTTAGTTGGGGTCGGTCCGGGCGCGGCGTGTACGACTAGAGGTGTTTTAGGAATTGGTGTTCCTCAGGTGACGTCAACAGTTGATTGCGCTAAGGCTCGAGACTTTTATTTTCAGAAAACAGGAAAATACGTTTCGATTATTACAGACGGCGGTATGAGTAGAGGCGGAGATGTTTGTAAGGCGTTTGCCTCTGGCGCTAATGCTGTAATGATTGGGTCTGCATTCGCCAGAGCGAAAGAATCTCCCGGTGGAGGGTATCATTGGGGAATGGCAACTTCTCATGGTAATTTACCTAGAGGAACTAGAATTCAGGTTGGATTATCAGGAAGTATTGAACAAATTCTTTTTGGTCCGGCAGAGGTAGATGATGGTTCACAAAATCTTATGGGCGCATTAACTACGTCCATGGGATGTTTAGGCACAAAGACTTTAAAAGATATGCATTTTGTGGAAATAATCATCGCGCCGTCGATTCAAACTGAAGGCAAGGTTTTTCAAGCAACCCAACGTGTGGGGATGGGGAAATAATATATAGCGTCAAGGGGCAAGGGTCAGGGGTCAAGGAAGAATAAAAAATATGTAGGGACAGGTCGAGACCTGTCCGTTAAAAGAATTAAACATGAAAAGAGAAGATACAATTTTAATTATTGATTTTGGTTCCCAGTATACTCAGTTGATCGCGCGGCGAGTTCGAGAACTAAAAGTTTTTAGCGTGATTGAGGCGTGTACTATAGATATAGAAAAGATAAAAAAGATTAATCCTAAAGGAATAATTCTTTCCGGTGGACCGCATAGTGTTTATGAGGATGGCGCGCCGTCTTTGAAAAAAGATATTTTAAAATTGGGTATTCCTATTTTAGGTATTTGTTATGGCATGCAGATTATGGTTTCCGCATTAGGGGGGGAGGTTCGGGAATCTAGGAAACGGGAATACGGACGCGCAGTGATGTATATTGATGACCATCATGATTTATTTTTTTCTTTGCCGGCAAAAATTACTTCTTGGATGAGTCATACTGATCAAGTCGCGAAATTGCCAAAGGGGTTTAAACAGCTTTCCCATACAGTTAATACGAAATTTGCCGCGATTGGAAATAAAGAGAAAAACATTTTTGGAGTCCAATTTCATCCTGAGGTGGCGCATACCGATTTAGGGATACAAATTCTTTCCAATTTTATTTTTAGAATTACGGATTGTTTTGCCAATTGGCAGTTGGAAGATTTTGTTGATAGCCAAATAAAAGAAATAAGAAAGAAGGTCGGCGATGGTAATATTATTTGCGGTTTGAGTGGAGGCGTTGATTCTTCTGCGGCAGCGGTCTTAATAAATAAGGCTGTTGGTAAAAAGCTAAAGTGTATTTTTGTTAACAATGGGGTTCTTCGTAAAGGCGAAGCTAGAAATGTTATTAAAATATTTCGCGACAATTTTAAACTTGATTTACATTATGTCGATGCTTCTAAAGCTTTTTTGAATAAACTTAAAGGTGTTGTTGAGCCTGAAGAAAAACGAAAGATTATTGGTCATGAGTTTATAGAGGTATTTGATTGTCAGGCGCGTAAAATTAAAAATGTTAAGTATCTTGTTCAGGGAACTCTGTATCCGGATGTGATAGAATCTGTATCGGTTTTTGGCGGGCCTACCGCGCGCATAAAATCACACCATAACGTAGGGGGGTTACCTTTAGACATGAAATTGAAGTTAATTGAACCGTTTAGGCAGCTTTTTAAGGATGAAGTTAGAGAGATTGCCCGGATTCTTGGGTTGCCGGATACAATTATTTCGCGGCATCCTTTTCCTGGACCGGGACTTGCCGTACGAATTATTGGTGATATTACTACTTCGCGGTTAAGAATGTTGAAAGAAGCCGATGCGATTTTAGAAAGGATAATAATTAAGAATAAACTTTATAATGATTTATGGCAGTGTTTTTGTGTTCTCTTGCCGCTTAAAACAGTGGGAGTGATGGGGGATAAAAGAACGTATGAAAATGTAGTGGCAATAAGAGCAGTTACTAGTTTAGATGGAATGACCGCAGATTGGGGACGAATTCCCTATGCGGTATTAGATGATATTTCCAATGCCATAATCAATAAAGTAAGAGGAATAAATAGAGTAGTTTTAGATATTAGTTCAAAACCACCGGCTACTATTGAGTGGGAATAAAAAAAGACCATAGACAATAGACCATAGACGATAGACTTTTTAGGATATCCTAAGATTTTTAGAAGATAAATTAGTCGATGGTCTATTGTCAATGGTCCATAGTCTATTTATATGATTCATTCCGATTTTGTTCACCTCCATGTCCATACCCAATACAGTTTGTTAGACGGAGCTTGCTTAGTAGATAGGCTTATTTCTCGCGCGAAGCATTTTAAATTGCCAGCCTTAGCTATTACTGATCACGGTAATCTTTTTGGCGCGATAAAGTTTTACAGTCTTTGCGTAAAAAACGGGATAAAACCCATAATCGGCTGTGAGGTTTATTTAGCTCCGTATTCACGGTTTAATAAAGAATACAGAAGCGGGACAGATAGTAATTATCATCTTATTCTTCTAGCGAAAGATCAAGAAGGGTATAGCAATTTAATAAAACTTACCAGCTTGGCGTATTTGGAAGGATTTTATTATAAGCCGCGAGTTGATAAAGAATTATTGTATAAGTACAGTAAAAGGTTAATTGCTACCAGCGCCTGTCTTAAAGGGGAAATACCATCATTAATTCTCTCTGGTGACGTAAAGGGGGCTTATAAATCCGCTGATGAGTATCTCAATATTTTTGGTAAAGGTAATTTTTATCTGGAGATTATGGAAAATGGATTAGAAGAACAGAAAATAGTAAATAATGTTATTCTGAAAATAGCTAAAGATTTGGATATTCCGCTTGTCGCGACTAATGATGTTCATTATTTAGAGAGGACACATTCTTTCGCTCATGAAGTTCTTTTATCAATTCAAACTCAGACAACGCTTTCTGACCCTAAACGGTTTAAGTTTAATTCAGACACTTTTTATTTAAGAAGTCCACAAGAGATGAAGGACATCTTTAATAGTGTTCCTGGCGTGATAAAAAATACTTTAGAAATAATGCAGAAATGTAATTTGGTCATGGATTTTTCTAAAGTACATCTTCCTCAGTTTCCTATACCGGGGGGACAGACTGACACGCAGTTTTTAGAGGTTCTTTGTTTGAATAATTTAGAGAAAAGATATCCAAACGCTAGCGATAGTATTAAGGATAGATTGCGCTATGAATTAGATGTGATTAAAAAAACAGGGTTTGATAGTTACTTTCTTATTGTTTGGGATTTAATAAAGTTTGCTAAAGAAAGCGGCATTTCTGTTGGTCCGGGCCGTGGAAGTGCCGCGGGAAGTATTGTTAGCTATATTTTAAATATAACCGATATCGATCCGTTACGGTATGACCTTCTTTTTGAAAGGTTTTTAAACCCGGCGCGTATTTCTATGCCGGATATAGATATAGATTTTTGTTATGAGCGAAGAAGCGAGATCATAGAATATGTATCTAAAAAATATGGAAAAGAAAATGTCGCTCAAATAATTACTTTTGGAAAAATGTTAGCGCGGGCGGTAATTAGAGATGTAGGAAGAGTTATGGGTATTAGTTATTCTGATGTAGATAAGATTGCGAAAATGATTCCGTTTTCCGTGGGGGCAGCTATAACATTAAAGGGCGCTTTATCTATGAGCCCTGAATTAAACCAGGCGTATACTTCTGATAAGAGTATAAAACAGCTTATTGATGTTGCGATGCAGCTTGAAGGTCTTTCCCGGCATTCCTCGACTCATGCTGCCGGGGTAGTAATTTCCGATAAACCGCTTATTGAAAGGGTTCCTTTGGTAAGGGGCAGTGAGGGAGAAGCTATTACCAGTTATGATATGGAATCTTTGGAAAAGACGGGTATGCTTAAAATGGATTTTTTAGGGCTGAAGACGTTGACAGTTATAACTGAATCAACAAAGATTATAAAACGGACCAAAGGAGTAATCGTTGATATTGCTAAGCTTGCCCTTGATGATAAGAAGACTTTTTCTCTTTTATCAGAAGCTAATACAATTGGCGTGTTTCAGTTGGAAAGCCGCGGGATGAGGGAGATTTTAAGCAAAATTAATCCTAGTAAGTTTGAAGATTTAATCGCTGTTCTTGCTTTGTATCGTCCTGGACCATTAGGCAGTGGTATGGTTGATGATTTTATTGAAAGAAAACAAGGAAGAAAACCAATATCTTATTTGCATTCTAGGTTAGAGCCGATTTTAAAGGAGACTTATGGGATAATTTTGTATCAGGAACAAACTATGCATATTGTTTCTCAGTTAGCGGGGTTTGATATGGCACGAGCTGATCTTTTAAGGAAAGCTATTGGAAAGAAAATACCTGAGATAATGGAAGAGCAGCGGTCTTTATTTGTATCTGGATGTAAGAAAAACAAAATTAATGATCAGATTGCTAATAAGATATTTGATTTAATTGATTTTTTCTCTGGGTACGGGTTTAATAAAAGTCACAGTGCCGCTTACGCGATGATTTCTTATCAGACGGCTTATTTGAAAGCGAATTATCCTGTAGAATTTATGGCAGCATTACTTACCAGCGAACGTAACAATACAGATAAGGTTGTTGAATATGTTAATGAGTCTAGCCGGCGGATGGGTATAAAAGTTTTTCCTCCCGAGATAAATACTAGTTTTGTGAATTTTACGGTTACAGACGATGCTAATATACGGTTTGGGTTAATGGCGATTAAAAATGTAGGTAAGACAGCTTTAGAGAGTATTATAGAAGTTAGGAAGGAGGCGCCATTTAAAGACTTTTTTGATTTTTGTGAAAGAGTCGATTCTCGGACTGTTAATAAGAAAGTAGTTGAGAGTCTTATTAAATCAGGGGCTATGGATAGCTTTAACTTGAAACGCGCGCAGATGATAGCTGTTTTAGATAAATTATTAAATAAAAGCTCAAAGAAAAAAGATACTTCACAACTAAGTTTTTTTTCATTAGAACCGTCACAAGAACAAATTCCTGATATAGAAGAATGGCCGCTTTCTCAAATTCTTACATTTGAGAAAGCTTTATTAGGTATATACGTAACAAGTCATCCAATATGCGCCTATGAGTGGATTGTTAAATATTTAGAGCGGCAAGATATTCATTCTTTGTCCGATGATAGAATAAGGACAAACGTTGTAATCTGTGGTGTTTTAGAGAAAATTAAGCCGATTACAACTAAGAAAAATAAACGAATGGCAATTTTAAAAATAGAAGATGAAACTTCATCGATAGATGTTTTTATTTTTCCTAAATTATATGAAGAAGTTGTTCATTTCCTGAGAGAGAAGATGATTTTTGCGGTTAAAGGTAACGTCGAGATGAGAGAAAAAGACGCGCATATGTTAGCTTCAAAAATTATTCCTATGGAGAAAATTATGGAGGATATAAAAGAAGTAAGTATTTTTCTTGATAAAGAGAAAGTTCAATTAAATAAACTGAAAACTGTTTTTGTTAATCATAAAGGAGTTACTCCTGTTTCGTTTCTCTTTAAGAAGTCTAAATTTCAGGGAATGAAGATAAAAACAGCCGAAAATTACTGCTTAGGTTTAAATAAGGGAGTTCTTAATCAAATAGGGACTTTGGTTGGTGAAGAAAATTTAGTTTTGTCATTGTAATATATTGGTATATATATGTTTTTACGATAAAAAAGGGAGGAATTTTAGCTTTTTTTATGTTAAAAGTTTAATCTTGACACTATATTATGCCGGTGATAGACTTTAACTATGCGAAAAAGAGATATAGTTCTAAAAATTAGTAAGGAAACTGGGATAAAGCAAGTGATTGTTCGAGAGGTTGTGCAGAGAACGTTTGACGTTATATTGGACGCGTTAAAAGATGGAAAACGCATTGAATTAAGGAACTTTGGTATTTTTCAAGTTAAGCTTCGTAAAAAACGAGTTGGAAGAAATCCTAAAACAGGAGAAGTTGTTCCTGTTCCAGAACGGCAAACCGTAGTTTTTAAGGCTGGTCTGGAAATGAAGAAAGTCGTAAAGAATCCTCTCTAAATAAAGAAAAATGAGTAAAATCTATTCCGGCATCCGGGGAACGTCTAGTTTGGATCCTGCCGAAACATATTCTTTTAATCAAATCATTAAGAAATCAAGGAACGTTTTTGATGTGTTTGGGTATGAAGAGATATCTCTTCCTTTGCTTGAAGAAGAAGGATTGTTTAGGCGAAGCGTCGGTGATACCACAGATATTGTAGAGAAACAAATGTTTAAAATAGAGGGCAAAGATATTGTTTTGCGACCGGAGGGAACGGCTCAGGTAATCCGGTATTATTTAGAAAACAGCCTATATAAAAAAAGTGATTTTTATAAATTCTCTTACGTGGGGCCGATGTTTCGAGGAGAACGCCCTCAAAAAGGGCGGCTACGGCAGTTTCATCATATAGGAGCTGAAGCTATTGGATCCAATAGTTTTTATTTAGATGCAGAGATTATTAGTTTAAGTATGAGGATTCTAGATATCATAGGTGTTAGAGAAAAGAGTCTAAATATTAATACTTTAGGATGTTCTCTTGATAAAGTTAATTTTTCGAAGGATTTGAAAAAGAAACTTATTGGTAATAAGAGTAAGTTTTGTCAAGATTGTCAACGTAGGATACAGAAGAATCCGTTAAGAGTTATTGATTGTAAAAATAAAACATGTAAAAGTGAGGTCGCGACATTAAATATAGGCGAAAGCCATTTATGTTCAGATTGCCGCCAACATTTTAATGATTTGCGGGTGTTGCTTGATGAATTGGGAATCGATTATACATATTCACCGCATTTGGTAAGAGGGCTTGATTATTATACTAATACTGTTTTTGAAATTACTTCAAGTCAGCTTGGTTCTCAAGACGCGATAGGCGCTGGTGGCAGGTATAATGAATTAATTCAATGTTTAGGTGGACCTTCTATTTCGGCAATTGGGTTTGCTTTAGGGGTAGAGCGCCTGATGTTAATTTTAGATAAGTCTTCACCACGTAAGGGGATAAGCGTTTATGTCGCCACTGTAGATGACAATTTAAAAACGCAAGCTCTTAAATTAACGCAACAGTTACGAGGAGAAGGAATTCGCGTAGATACAGGATATCTTAAAAAATCTTTAAAAGGGCAATTAAGGTATGCGCAGAAAAAAGGCGCTAAATTTGTCGTGATTATGGGAGAAGAAGAAATTGCGCAGAATAGCGTTATGCTAAAAGATATGGATACCGCGACGCAGGAGAAAGTTAAGATAGATGCGGTAGTTAATAAAATTAAATCCGAAATATGAATATCGAAATACGAAACAAATTAAGAAAATCCGAATATTGAATGTCGAAACAGGAAAAGAACAAAACGTTTTTGATATTAAGATTTTGAATATTTAAAAATTGTTTCGAATTTCGTATTTGGGACTTCGAATTTAGAGTGCAAGAGGTGTTTATATTTATCAACTAGCGACTAAATACTATTCACTAACGGCTATTTAAGGGAGTATCTATTATGTTACGAACACACACTTGTGGGGAATTGAATCAGGAGCATTTAAATAAGGAAGTTACTTTATGCGGATGGGTTGGGGCTCGTCGTGATCATGGAAAGATAATTTTTATTGATTTACGGGATCGCTATGGTATTACACAGGTTGTTTTTTTCCCTAAACCGGATGCTTCTGTGTATGAGATGGCCAAGAAGTTACGTAACGAAGACGTTATAAAAGTTAAGGGTTCAGTAAGTACTCGGCCTAAAGGTACCGAGAATCCGAAAATGGCTACAGGGCTCATTGAAGTAGGCGCGAGCGGTTTAGAGATTTTAGGGCCGGCGCAGGACCTTCCCTTTGCTGTTGATGATAATGTAGAAGCAGGAGAAGAGATAAGATTAGCTTATCGTTATCTTGATTTACGTAGAAAACCTGTTTTTGATAGATTAGCGTTACGCCACAAATTTAATCAGGCGTTTAGAAGCTATCTAAATTCTAACCAGTTTTTAGAAATTGAAACACCGTTTCTTACAAAGTCTACCCCTGAAGGGGCGCGGGATTATTTAGTTCCTTCGAGACTTAACCAGCATAAATTTTATGCTTTACCGCAATCTCCGCAGTTATTTAAGCAAATCCTTATGATGGGGGGAATAGATAAGTATTATCAAGTAGTTCGATGTTTTCGTGATGAGGATTTACGTAAGGATAGGCAGCCGGAGTTTACTCAGCTTGATATAGAGATGTCTTTTGTTGAGGAAGAGGATATTTTGTCTTTAGCGGAAGGCATGTTTGCTTGTGTTTTTAAGGAAGCGTTGGGGATAGATTTAAAGTTACCGTTTTCTCGAATTACGCATAAAGAAGCAATTCTGAAGTATAAGAGCGATAAACCGGATTTAGGAGAAGGCGATTATCGGTTCTTATGGGTTGTGGATTTTCCTCTTTTTGAATACAATAAAGAAGAAAAGAAATGGCAGATGAGTCATCATCCTTTTACTTCACCGAGAGAAGAAGATATACAATATTTAGATAAAGATTTAGCTAAAGTTGGCGCGCGTGCTTATGATCTTGTTTTAAATGGGGAAGAGTTAGGCAGCGGGTCGATAAGAATTCATACCTCAGCGTTGCAGAAGAAGATTTTTGATGTTTTAGGGATGCCTATGGAAGACGCTGAAAAAAAATTTGGTTTTTTTCTGCGGGCGTTAAAATATGGTGCGCCTGTTCATGGAGGTATTGCTTTTGGTTTAGATAGACTTTATGCTATAATAAGCGGATCCGACAGTATTAGAGACGTAATCGCTTTTCCAAAAACACAGCGTGGGGTTTGTCCTTTAAGCGAAGCGCCGTCGAGTGTATCAGAACAGCAGTTGAAAGAACTGCATATAGAGTTGAAGGAAGAAAAAAATACACAATAGACAAAATCCAAATTACAAACAAATGACAATAGACAATAAATAAATGGATAAAATAGATAAAGAAATATGTTGATAAATCTGGATTATTTCCGTTTTCCGTTTTTCGTTTGTGTATTGTATATTTTGGTATTGGCTATTGTTTATTTTTGACAATACGAAGTAAAAAAAGGGGGGAGAATGAGAGTTGTTTTATTAATAATTGCTGTTTTATTTTTAGGGGGATGTTCAGTAAAAACATACACCGTTGAGCAACAAAGAGTAGACACTCAGTTAGAGGGAAATCAAGGATACCTTTGCGGTAATCCTCCCGCTGAATCTAGTAATCAGGAAAACCGTTTAGGCAGTACGCGAAAAACGTCAGTAATGGAGATAGAGTTTGGGTCTTACCAGAGAAAAAAGAAAGGTTCAAATAAGATTAAAGCGGAATATGTGCCTAAGAAAAAAGAAACTCCAAAACAAAAGGTCGAGATAGAGCAAGTAGAAGTAATAGAAGAAGAAAACTATCCGGAAGTTATTACAGTAACAGATGATTATAAATGGTATACAGTTGCGAAAAGCGATACTCTTCAAAAAATATCTTACAAGTTTTTTAATACTACCAAAAAATGGATTTATATTTTTGAGCAGAATAAAGATATCTTAAGTAGTCCTGATAAAATTTATCCTGGCATGAAAATAAAAATTCCTGAATTGGCTGTTGCCAAATAGCGCTAATTATATTATCAAATTAGTAGAGGTATGAATTTTTAAATGATGGCGTCATTCATTTTTAAATCCAGAAAGTAGTTGGATCTTATGGATATTTCTATAGCGAACAGAAAAGTTAATTTAAATAGTTTATTAATCGGCATCGTATTTTTTTTCTCCGTTGGAGTAGTCTTTTTTATTTACTCTGTTGATTTTTCGCCGTTGATTATGATCTCGTTGCTTTTAATCTACGCTAAGTTTTTGCGAAAAATTGAAAAATTGCCTTCGTATCTTGATTTATCGATATTAAGCGTGACGGCTGTCGTTGTATCGATTGTTACTACGGCAACATTTAAGCTTTCCGGGTATGGCATTCCTGTTATAGGTTTTATAATTTTAATTACCCTTTTGTTTGATGATTTAGAATTATCTCTTTTGTTTGCCATCTTTTTCTCGTTTTTAGGAGCAAGTGTGGATGGCGGTAATTTTAATGTAGGGGTGAGCCTATTTTCGGGGAGTTTAGCGGCAGCAATATTCTCTTTTCGGGTGCGGCGGCGATTTCAGATAATTAGGGCAGGTTTATTAGCCGGTAGTATTCAGTTTTTTGTGGCGTTTATTATTGAGAGGGATTTAAACTTCTTTTTTCTTTCTACGATGGATTTGAGTCTCTTGAAAGTATGTTTTATTAACGGAGCATTATCCGCAGGTATCGCGCTTACGTTTCTTCCCATTTTTGAATATGTGTTTAAGGTAGTGACTAGCGTTTCTCTTTTAGAGCTATCTGATTTTAACCATCCGCTATTGCGGCGTTTAATTTTAGAGGCGCCGGGGACATATCAGCATTCTTTAGTTGTTGCGAATTTAAGCGAAGCGGCGGCTGAGTCTATCGGATCAAATTCTCTTTTAGTTAGAGTTGGCGCCTATTATCATGATATTGGCAAGATGATTAAACCTAACTATTTTGTGGAAAATCTAGTCGGGTATAAAGATGTTCATAAGGATTTAAAGCCTTCCATGAGTAAACTGATTATTGTTAATCATGTTAAAGATGGAGTGGAGCTTGCTAAAAAGTACCGTCTTAATCCTCGAATCATTGATTTTATTACTCAGCATCACGGTCGTACTCTGGTGTATTATTTTTATCATCGGGCAAAGGAGTTAGAGCCGGAAACTGAGCATGAAGAAGAATACCGTTATTCTGGTCCTCGTGCCCAAAGTAAAGAAGCGGCTATTGTTGGGTTGGCTGATACAATTGAAGCTCAATCCCGGACGCTGGAAGAACCTACTCCTTCACGGATAGAGGAAATGGTCAGAGATGTTGTAAGAAAGAGATTTATGGAAGGTGAGTTGGATGAGAGTAATCTTACTTTAAAAGAGTTAGAGAAAATCACTCAAAGTTTTATTCGTGTGCTTAACGCTATTTTTCATACCCGTATAAATTATCCTAAAGAAGAATCGAAAAAATAGAGCTGGCGGCTATCTGTCTTTCGCCAGCAGTTAGAAAAATCGATAAATATAATATTTATTATGAAAATAGAGATAACTAATAAGCAGGATATAAAGAAGATAAATATACGCCGGTTAAAGGGGCAGGTAAGTAAAATACTTAAAGTTTTAAATGTTCGCAGGGATGTGTCAATTCTTCTTTGTGCTAATGATTTCATAAAAAAACTTAACAAAAAATTTTTCGCTAAAGGTAATCCAACTGATGTTATTTCTTTCTTTTTAGAAGATGTTTGTGTCCCCGGCTATTTAGGGGAAGTGATTGTTTCTGTCCAAGAGGCGGTAATAAAGGGTAAGGAGTACGCCAATAGTTGGCAAAAAGAAATGGTCCTATATATTATCCATGGCATTTTACATCTTATTGGTTACGACGACCAAACTAAAAAAGATAGATTAAAGATGGAAAAAAAACAAAATCAAGTTATAGCGTTGTTGTTTTCTAATACGATTAAAAAATTATAATTACTCGTTGATTGGTGAAATTATAAATAATAAAAATTCTGTAGGGGCCAACGGCCGTTGGTCCGATTTTAATGACGTAAAAATAAAATTGAATAAATATTGTGTAATTATAATAAATCGGGCGGCCGGGCAGCCGCCCCTACGATATTTTATGTTTACCAAATAATATGATTGAAAAAGATATAGGTTTCGTTATAAAACGGCGTAATTTTAGAGAAACTAGTGTTATCGTTGACATTTTTACGTTACGGTTTGGCAGAATAACAGGAATTTTAAAAGGCTTCTATACTATAAAGAAAGAGTTTTCTTCCTTCTTAGACATCCTTACTCTTAACGAATTTGTGTTTTATCCTAAACAACGCCAAATTTGGTTAGTTTCTTATGTTGATTATATTTGCGGATACTCTTTTCTAAGAAAGGATATTCCTAAAGCAAGAGTCGCGGCGGTGTTTAGTGATCTTATTGATAAGACAATGCAGCCTTGGGATATAAATCAGGATATTTTTTATCTGTTAAAAGATTGTTTAGAGTGGCTGGACAAAGAAAAAGATTATAAAGTTATCTATGTATTTTTAATAAAGTTTTTAACTATATCTGGATTTAAACCAGAATTTAACCGATGTATTATTTGTCATAAGGAGTTGGAGAGAGAGATTTCATTTAGCATATCTCGAGGCGGTTTGGTATGCAGTTTCTGTTGTCGTAGCGCTCCTGATTCTAAAAGGATTAGGAATGAAACATCATCTTCTTTATTGTATATTCAGCAGATATCTTCACCGAAAGTTTACAGATTAAGACCGACATATCTTTGTGAAAAAGAAATTTTTTATTTACTCAGAGAATTCCTCATGTACCATCTCGATATTGATATTTCCAAAAAACTTCAGTCTAAAAGTTATAAATCTTTCGTTCCTAACTAGTATTCACGATTGGTATAAAAGACTAAATATATTCGCTCAAGTTCAAATGTGTGCTTCGCACCATATCAGACTTATCTAAAAACGCATGACTCGCCCATTTGTAAATGGGCTCAAACAAGACGCGTTTTTGCGCTTCGCGCCGATAAATTTGATATTCACATTTGAAGAATCGCTCATACATTTAGTCTTTTATACTAATATTGGCTAGGTTGTTATTTTCATAATTTCCTTGATGATTTCAATCTAATAACTATAATAGGGTAATATGATTTATGAAGATAGAAAAGAGATATCTATAGAAAAGAAGGCTAAGGCGACAGCCGGCGCCTTGTTTGAGGCCAAAGATATTGATACTACTATACTTGCTACAATACCTTATCAGTACCCTCGTCGAAAAATTGACGTAGAGTTAACCTGCGATGAATTTAGCTGCGTATGCCCTTTTTCCGGGCTGCCTGATTTCGCGTACCTAACCATACAATATACCCCTCGTAATAAGCTCATTGAACTTAAGGCTTTAAAGTATTATCTTTACGCTTTTCGTAATGTTAAGATTTATAATGAGCATGTGGTAAATAAGATATTAGAAGATTTAACAAAAGTGTTAGATCCTTACCAGTTAACTATAACTGGAGAGTTTACCGTAAGAGGGGGAGTCAGAAACAAGGTTCGCGCGCAATATAAAAAAAGACCGAAGACTGAAGACTGAAGACAAAATAATTTTAAATTACAAATTTATCATTTATCATTTTAAAATGAATTTGAATCCTCTGTTTCTTCAATTTAAAATGGTAATTTTACAATGGTAAATTTGAAATGATTCATCTGTCGTCTGTTTTCTGATTTTAAAGCTATGAAAAATAAAGAAGTTGCCTGTATATTTAGAGAGATTGCGCAAATACTCGAGTTAAAAGGAGATAACCCTTTTCGTATTCGCGCCTATGAAAAAGCGGCGCAAAACGTGGAAAGGTTGGATAAAGATATTGAGATTGTTGCTGGAGAAGATAAATTGACTCAAATTCCTGGCATAGGCGCGGATTTAGCAAATAAAATCAAAGAGATAGTTACGACAGGGCAGTTAAAACAGTATGAAGACATGAAGAAAGGGTTTCCTCAAGATGTTATTAAGATGCTGGATATTTCAGGATTAGGGCCTAAAACAGTTAAATTAATTTATGAGAAATTAAAAATAACATCAATCAGTAAATTGGAAGAAGCCGCTAGGGGCGGAAAGTTACAGACCTTAGAAGGGATAAAAGAGAAAACCGAAGAAAATATACTAAGAGGAATAGAACTGCTTAAAAAAGGTAAAGAAAGAGTCGCTCTTTTTTTCGCGATAGAGGTTGCTGTTAAGTTTTTGGCGGAGCTTAAAAAATGTAAAGATATAGAAAAAATTGAAGTAGGCGGATCAGTAAGAAGACTAAAAGATACGGTAAGAGATATAGATATATTAGTTTCTTCTAAGAACGCCGAGAGGGTTATGGATAAGTTTGTTAGTTTAGATTTAGTAAAAGAGGTGCTGGCTCATGGGAAAACTAAATCATCGGTTATATCTGGCGACAATATGCAGGTTGATTTAAGAGTGGTTGAGGACAAAAGTTTTGGCGCGGCGCTGCTTTATTTTACCGGGTCTAAAGAGTTTAACATACGGTTGCGTCAGTTAGCAATAAAAAAGGGGTATAAAATCAATGAGTATGGCGTGTTCTTGACTAAGGGGCAGGAACAAAAATATATTGTCGGTAAGACGGAAGAAGAAATATTTTCTTTAATGAAGATGGCCTATATTGTGCCGGAGTTAAGAGAAGATAGGGGGGAGATAGAAGCGGCGCAAAAGAATAAGTTGCCGAAGCTGGTTCAAATAAAGGATATAAGAGGTGATTTGCACCTACATTCTAAGTATAGCGATGGGACTTCATCTATTGAGGAGTTGGCAGAAAAAGCGACAGAATTAGGGTATCAATATTTGGCGATTAGTGATCATTCTCAGTCGCTTAAAGTAGCAAGAGGGTTAAGCGTAGAAAGTGTTTATGAAAAAATTGATGAAATAAAAAAAGTAAGCAAGAAATTTAAAAACTTAAAAATTTTTATGGGAACAGAAGTTGATATACTTTCTGACGGTAGCCTAGATTATCCCAATAAACTGTTGGCTGAATTTGATGTTGTTGTTGCCGCGATTCATTCGGGATTTAAACAGCCACGCGCGCAGATAACTAATCGGCTCCTTAGCGCGTGCCGCAATAAGTACGTAAATATCATTGCTCATCCTACAGGGGTTTTGTGGGGAACTAGGGATCCATATGATTTTGATATGGACGAAGTTTTTAAAGTGGCCAGAGATAATGACGTGGCGTTAGAGATTAACTGTCATCCTCAGCGGCTGGACCTTAATGATATTAACGCGATGAAAGCAAAGACAAATGGAGTAAAGTTTGCAATAGGTACTGACGCCCATATGACCGGTCAACTTTTCGCTATGAATTTAGGAGTTGCCGTAGCCAGACGCGCCTGGTTAGCAAAGGAAGATATTATAAACTGCATGAGCCTTCCTGCGATGTTAAAGTGGCTTAAGAAATGAAGGATGAAGGAAGAGGGATGAAAGACGAGAGATGTGTTTTTACGTCCTTCGTCCTTCGTATCTCATCTTTCGTTATTTGCTGTTGTCTGTTCTTTTGTTCTTGTGGAGGGCAGCTTCATAAAGATAAATTTATAGTTTCCGGTACATATTTGGAAGTTATTTCTCCCTACGCTGCGGCTTCAGAAATTGTCTATGATGAGTTTAGGCGGTTAGATAAGATTTTTAACTTCTATGATTCAGAATCGCAAATTAGCTGGTTAAACCATACATATAATAAACCGGTTAATGTTTCAGAAGAACTGATTGAGGTATTAACAATAGCTAAAGGAATAAATCAGGCAACCGAAGGATATTTTGATGTTACCTTGGGCGCGTTGTATAGTTTTTGGAAAAATTTAATTCGGGAAGGAAATATAGAAGAATTACCGTCAGATGTTTTAGTGAAAAATATACAGCAGCAAAGCGGTTTTAATAATATAGATATTGATTCCAATAACAAACGGGTAACGTTAAAAAAAGAAGGTTTAAAGATAGACCTTAGCGCTATAGCTAAAGGGTACATGGTAGATAAGGCGGTTGAGAAGTTAAAGAATAATGGGATAGACAGCGCCATTGTCAACGCGGGAGGAGATATTTATTGTCTAGGTAAAAATAGGGGAAAAGCTTGGCGAGTTGGAATAAAAAATCCTTACGCTAAAGGAATAATAGAAAAACAGGTAATAGTGAATAAAGCTATAGCTACATCTGGCGGGTATGAGCAGTACTTTAATATAGGAAATAGAAAGTTTTCGCATTTAGTTGATGTCAAAAGCGGGTTTCCTGTTGAAAACGATGTTTTAAGCGTCAGCGTAATAGCGGACAGTTGTGTTATAGCTGATGGTTTAGCAACGGCTTTCTCTGTTATGGGCAAAGATAAAGTAGAGGATTTTTTTGATGAACAACCTTACCGGGTTAGGTCGTACATAGTCATTAAAGATGGAGAGAAAAAATATATAAGAGTATTTGGAGGGATTATCAAAAATGAAGAAAATAACAGTTGATACGATTTTAAAGAAAAAACGAAAAGATAAAATAACCATGCTTACTTGTTATGACTATTCTTTTGCGAGAGCATTGGATGAGTCAGGTTTAGACATAATTTTAGTAGGCGATTCTTTAGCTAATGTTGTGTTGGGAATGGATGAAACTCGCCGTATAAGTTTTAGGGAAATGCTGAATCACACTAAAGCTGTAGCGTTGGGCGTTGAGCGCGCTTTAGTTGTCGCTGATATGCCCTATGTAAGTTATCAGAAAAACCCTGATAAATGCGTTGATAACGCCAATAAATTTATTGAGGCGGGGGCGGACGCGGTAAAAATAGAATGGTTTAAGAGTTGTGTGAAAGTGGTCAAGAAACTGGTAAAAGCAAAAATTCCCGTAATGGGCCATATTGGGTTAACGCCGCAAACCGCGCATTTGCTGGGCGGATTTAAAGTTCAGGGGAAAGATAAAGGTTCAGCCTATAAATTGATTGAGCAAGCTAAAACTTTACAGGATTTAGGGGTTTTTAGTATTGTTTTAGAATGTATCCCTACACAAATCGCCAAGCTTATTACTGAACAGGTAAAAGTTCCTACTATCGGCATTGGCGCGGGCAAATTTTGTGATGGCCAGGTATTGGTTCTTTATGATTTGCTGGGCCTTTATAAAAAGCGACGGCCCAAATTTGTAAGAGTATATAGAGATTTTTTCTCTGAAATAAAAAATACAACCGCAAAATACATAACCGACGTAAAAAAATCCCATTTCCCCGCAAAAGAGGAAAGCTTCTTTATGAAGCAGGAGGAATGGGAGCTATTCACCAAAGACCTTTAATCGTTATCCAACTGAATAAAGTTATCTTGACGAAACAGTTCCGAACTGTTTCGTCAAGATAAGTGAGAGGGGTGCTTATTTACGTTTGATTTTTTTTGCTTCAATATATTTGACTCCGGATATATTTTTAAAATCAATATCCTGTGTCCATATTATGGCTTTTTGTAATTGGGCAGTGGCCATAATTACACTGTCGGCCATGGGTAGGTTATAATCAAGACTGCATTTCGCCGCGGATAAGGCATATATGTCATCTAATGTTACGATTTTCCCTTGGTGCATTAACGCTATAGCTTGTAAAGCGTCATTTTCTCCCCGCTGTTGATATACTCGTTTAAAAACTTCAAAGACACAAATTGAGGGAACAATAAGATTTTTTGTGTCTTCAATTGGAGAGGTAAAGTAATTAGCATTGACGCCGTCGGCGAAGTATTCAAGCCATCCGCAGGAATCTACAATGTTTTTCATATTCTATCCTTATCCCGTTTTACGTTTGTGTCAATACCTTTTAGAAATCCGCGCATTGATTTTATGCTTTTTTCAGGGATGAATTCTATACGATTTTCATATTGTAAAATATGAATTTTTTCTCCGGGATGTATTCCTAGCGCTTGCCTGACTGATTGAGGAATAACAACTTGATATTTTGGTGAAACTTTAACACATTCCATAATACAACCTCCTTTTCGATAGCTTGGTATTGTCAAAAAATTTTCATAAAACTTTTGACGACATCGATAGCTTACATGTAAAACTATACCATTATCGATAAGGGATGTCAAGATGAGCTTTTTTCAGGATTTATTACCTACACGGTAGAAAGTGGGTTAGCAGATAAATTTGAAAAGTTGACAAAAAGCGGGAATTATGGTATAGATTATTTATAGTGGCGTCGTAAATAATCGTGATAATCCAAGGTGGAGGTATGTATATGTATAAAAGAATGCTTGAATTACCTTTAAACCCTGAACAAAGCTTTTTTCTTTGGGGTCCTCGCCGTACAGGTAAAACCACTCTTCTGAAGCAGACATATCCTCAAGCTTACCGTATTGATTTGTTAAAAAGTGATGTATTAATGAGATATCTTCAAGAACCGGCGGTGTTTAGAGAGGAGGTTCAGGCGTTAGATTCTTCGCGTTTGGTAGTTATAGATGAAGTACAAAAGGCTCCGGTATTGCTTGATGAAGTTCATTATCTTATTCAAGAAGAAAATCGAATTTTTTGTCTATGCGGGTCGAGCGCTCGTAAAGTAAAGAGAGGGCACGCTAATCTTTTAGGGGGAAGAGCATTACGATATGAACTTTTTGGTCTTAGCGCTAAAGAAATAGATAAAGATTTCGATATTGAGAGGATGCTTAATACCGGACCTATTCCCGATCATTATAATAGCAAAAACGCGTCGCGAAATATTCAGAGTTATGTTGACGATTATTTACGTGAAGAAATATTGCAGGAAGGCTTGATACGAAGATTACCGGTTTTTTCTGATTTTTTACGTGTCGCGGCTATTGGGGATACAGAAATAGTTAATTTATCTAACATTGCCCGTGAAGTTGGTATTTCAGCTTCCACCGTGAGAGATCATTATTTTATACTACAGGATACTTTAATGGGAGCGTTTTTACCGGCATATACAAAGCGCGCTAAGAGGCGTACTATACACGCTCCTAAATTTTATTTTCGAGATGTGGGAATAGTTAATTATATAACTAAACGAGGGGCTATTCAATATGGGTCAGAATTATTTGGGAAAGCTTTTGAAAATTGGTTGTTTCATGAACTTTCTCTTCATCGCAGTTATAGTGAGAAATTTTATGATATCTCTTATTGGAGGACTATTGGCGGTAGAGAAGTTGATTTCGTTTTAGGTAAAGCCCAAATTGCTGTTGAGGTAAAAGGTAAAGAAAAAATAACCAGTAATGATTTTAAAGGATTACTTCAGTTTAGAGAGGAATACCCTGAGGTAAAAAAACTCATTATAGTTTCTTTAGAAAAAAAAGCGAGGTTGATTAATAACGGCATATTAGTTTTGCCCTTTAGCGAGTTTATAGAAAAGTTATGGCAGGGCGAGTATATTTAGCCTGATATTTCGGCTATCACTTACCACCTACGCGGTGGAAAGCGGGAAAGTGGGTCAGTAAAAAATCCCTTGACAGATTTTTCCTGTCGCGGTAAATTGAAAGCATATCAAAAAAGCCTAATTTTGTTGCCTGGGGAGGCGGCGGAGTTAGGCTTTGTTTATTTTAGGGAATATTTAGGACTGTAGCCGAAATTCAACAGTCCTTGATACACAGATTTCCGCCAAAGGCGGATCAGCCTCAGGCTGAAAATCTCGATTACACTGATTGAAGAGTTGTTAATATTGGGTAAAAATAGGAGGATGGTGAAATTATGAAAAAACGGTTGTTTTTAGCAGTATTGGTTTTGGGAGTGTTTATTGTTCCATTTATTTCTAACGCGGATGATTATGATTATAACTTTTACGATTTTACTCCGCGAACTAATAATATGGATGTTGCCTGGAATTTGAATAATCCTTTACCGGCTTCGGATTTATCCTATCCAAATATCATTCCGAATCTTAGGGTGGTAAATGATTCGGTATCCAATACTGAGGTTGTCGCGATAGAGTTGGGCCCTGATCAACACGTGTTTGAATATCTTATGTCTTCATTTCAGCAAAAGCCTGTAGTTACAGATACTGGCGATGAGGCGGTATATAAATTCTTGTCCGATGGGTTTAAGAATGATGTTAAATATAGAGCCAAAGAAATAGGAAGTCAAAGTGAGCAAGTAAGATATAAGGAAATAATGATTACCCCGGGAGATGCCCCTGTGCCGGATAACTTCACTGTTCCCGTGACTAACAGTGAGGGGATTGTCGCGATAAGTTGGGATGAGGTTGACGGCTCGATATATTATGAACTACAGGAGAGTGAAAGCCAAGATTTCACGAATCCCATAGAAACCTATTATCCGGATTCATATGAGGACGGACATACTATAGAGGGGAGAGTAACCGGCAAATATTATTATCGTATTCGTACCTGGATGTCGGATGAAGAACAGCCATCAGCTTGGAGCCAAATAAAAGAAGTTGACGTAAGAGTTGCCGCGGTAGCGGATAAATCAGTAGAGGAATTGATTACTT
>Ga0180007_10002098_pt1 | contig 24553 bp, 16 predicted proteins | sample MM_PC_MetaG_FD_121122 | JGI IMG/M metagenome (GOLD analysis project Ga0180007, IMG submission 121122) | Groundwater microbial communities from the Aspo Hard Rock Laboratory (HRL) deep subsurface site, Sweden - MM_PC_MetaG | ecosystem: Environmental > Aquatic > Deep subsurface > Groundwater... | reverse complement strand
GTTAAAAGTTATTTTAAATGAAGATGATGGTTTACAAATCACTAGTAGCGGTTTAGTGACTGCGCATTTAGTTAATCCTGAAGATAATGATGATGAAGTTTATATTACCGGAACTTCTCCTACATTTCAACTTAAGGACAATCAAGTAACAATTACTTCTGGTGATTCTTCTGTACAATTTTCAAATTTTCCAGTTCATACGGGAAAATATCAAAAGGAATTATACTTAGAAGCTACGGGTGAAATTACTTTTCAATTGGAAGACATCAATATACAGGAAGTAAGATATGGGCCTTATGATGTGGAATATAGTATTATTGATGAGATTCATTTAGGTGATAATACCAGGTTAGTTGATCTCATGACTGGTAATGATATCACAGTTGAAAAAGAAACTGATTATGGGTTATCTGAAGGTTATTGTACAGATAAAAATAATTGTATTGAATATTATTTTGATAGTACTAGGGCAGGTACTATGACAGTAAATGTTGGTATCAGTGAAGATGGAGAAAATTTGCAAAGACGTGAAAGGTTTATCGGTGAAGTCATTTCAACTTTTGAAGAAACTTGGACGATTTCAGAATCTGAACAAGAAGAAGCTTTTAATGAATTGATCTCAACTTATGAAGATACTTGGACAGAAGAAGAGATAACTGACGTTTATCAAGAAGCAGTAGAAAGGTTTGAAGCGGGATGGAATGGTGAAGAGGTTATTGTAGAACTTGAAGATTATGAAAATCATATTGAAATTAAACATGTTATGCTTGACATTGATCAAGGAATAACTCATTTAACTGTAAATGATATTAATGATGAAAGTACTTTTAAATTAACTGAGGAAGAATCGCGTTATATTTTTAGTTCTGAGGCACTACAAGCACAAGGAAATCTAGCTTTATCTTCAGTATCTTTTATTGAAACCAGTGCTAGTTCTGGATTAAAAGTTGGAGAAGAAGTAGAATTAGGTGATGATTTATTTGGGCATAAGTTAGTAGTTCAAGACGGCCAAGTCAGAGTATGTTCAAATTGTAAAATTGTGGGTTCATTAGTTTCAGAATCATCTGGAATAGATTTGACTCCTAAAGAACAATCTGAAAGAAATTTTATTTTGATGACTAGGATGGCAAATAACCCTCAATACGGTGCAGAATATGGTGGGTCTGGTGATTACATTTATCCTTTTGTGGTTGGAGAAACAAACTTTAATAAATTGCCCTCTGGTAGTCAGGGTGCAAGATCACTAACTTATACTAAAGGAAATAATGAACGATTGTATGATTGTACTTCTTCAGTATGTTATGTTGTTTCTCAATCGACTGGTGTAGAAAAGTATCATACTAGTGTAGAAATGCCAATTGAAGATTTGTGTGCTAACCATGGCTGGGAATGTACTTTCTATTCTAGGGGTCCTATAGAAAAAGTAAAAATTCCAGACATTGTGGTAAGAAATGATTATGAAATAAAATTATATGACAAAGAAGAAATAAATAACGGCAAACGTGGAGAAGATATCTTTTCTGATGCTAGTCGAGGATCTCCTGCTATAAAATATGCTGGTGAATCTGAGTCACATGCTTTTATGATTGGTGATACTATTTCAGGAGTGGATACAACTATAGAATTTCATGTAGGATCAAATCAAGCCTCAATTGACGAGAGAGGAACTGCTTATATCGAAGCTAGTTCAGGGGTCTTAGTTGCACATCCACCTAAAGATCAAAGTGAAGAAATTGCAGATCAAATAAATTTAGAAAATGATGGTGAAATAGAGAGTTCTTAGTTAAAAATTTAACTATTCAGTTCTTCTTGAAACATATAATGCATCAAATACAATATTGGATAATAGGTCTTCACGAACTTCTCTCCCTGGCTTTGCATGAATAATTTGGTTTTCTCCTAAGGACAAAGCTGTATGCCAACAACCGTACCTTTCACCTTCGATTTCAGTTACTTCAGTTTCAGCAACCATATATGCACCAAGTAAGAAATATATCATGTCTCCTTCTTGTATTAAATGTAATCTATCTGGTACATTCTCATATAAAATTCCATCAAGACCTTCTACTGGTTTTCCTAATTTTGGACTTTTAACCATATCAATTGGATTTACTGGATAGCTTTTCCAATCATCACCAAATGTTTGAGAAAATGATCTATAGATTAAACCTAAACAATCCACCCCTGGATTTCCAGAAGTATCTCGTCCTCCCCAAGCATAAGGTTTCCCTAAGAATTCTTTTGCATAAGTAACAATTTTTTCTCCAGCAGGATTTTTCTCTTGTATGGGGGTTTGTTTATCTTTAACAGTTATTTGGTTTGTTTCTTCATTAATTTCATCGGCTGATAATGCTGGACTTGAACATGCAATTGTAGTTAATGCTATAAAACTTCCCAATAAATAATTTAATCCTCTCATCAAATTACAAAAATAAACATTCTTTTATAAACCTTTCCCCCTAAATACTACTCCTTAGTTATGAATTTCTCAAAAGTAACCAAAATTTTGTAATCCTGTAAACTGTTCAGAATCTGAAATACATTCAATTACTGTTAATTCCTTGCTTGAGTTATTATCTATCATTTTTTATAACCCTATTCAACCCAAACAAGTGATCAAACCGCCAAAACCACGCTTATCTCTAACATTCAAATCATCATCTATAGAAAAGATGTTTCTTCCAGAAGTTATCATTGCAAAATCTTCATGGAAATGTGGTTTGTGAATTCCTGAAATATTATCACTTTCATCTGTAATCTCTCTACAAACAGATTGTCTAACGTTACTAATACCATTATAAAGATCTAATTGGTTTCCAGAATTAACTAAAACATTACCCTCAGAAATTATTTTCGCACGAACCTGGGCTTCGTAACGAGCACCAACCATGTCTATTGGATTGAATTCAGGATCAGTAACCATAAACTCCGGATCATTATCATTCAATCCAAAACTTAAGTAACTAAATTTCAAATCTTTGACAATATTTAATACAGCTCTACTAAATTGTTTTGCTTTTGTAAAAACACTATTTTGTAAATGATATAAACTGCCATCAAAGAAAGCCAAATGAGTTGCTTCTTCATCAATTGCACTTAAATGTGCATTTGTTGGAGTTGGTGTCCGTTCTAACACATGGCCTTGATAATCTAGTTCTACACATTCATTACTGGTTACTGCTAAGATTTTATCATCAACATGTTTGATGCTTATAACTTTAGAATCTAATTCTACCTTAAAGCCTAATTCATCTCCAGAAAGTTGAAATACATAACCACCTAAAGAACCCATTACACATTTACCATCTTTTTGTGAAATAGAAGTTACATAGTCATTAGAAGCTCTTCTTAAAACTAATTGATTAAGGCTAGTTTCACCAGTAATCTCAAAATTAGGTCAAATTGTCTTAATCCTACCACTATATTCTGCAACATATAACATTATTTTCCCCTAAGAAACCATGAAAGAGCTTAATCCTTTATAAATCTTCTGCAAAAACACTACTCAAAAGTCATAACAAAGATATGAAATAACCAAAAAGTCTCACTTCCGTAAGAACTTCTTCTCAAGCTCATCAGCAGTAATCTTGACGAAAATAGCACGCCCATGGGGGCAAGTATATGGTAAAGAACACTTCTCAAGCTCCTGTAACAAAGCCTTAAAGTGTGGCACAGTTAGGTTATCACCTGCTTTTACTGAAGCTCGACATGCCATTCTGGTAATGATCTCTTCCTGTAACCTTTCCAATTCTCTCACCTTCCCTTCCCCAAGCTCTTTAATGATCAAATACACCAACTCTTTACTTTGTGTTCTGCCAAAGATTGTTGGCACAGAATTTAGCAGAAAGTCATTATCACCAAAATGTGTTAGTTCAAAACCTAAAGCTTTAAGCTGATCTTTCTTTTGCAAAATTAACATCTTTTCAGAACTAGTAAATGTTAACAACTCTTTGTCAAGAAGTTTCTGTACTGAAACACTTTTATTCAAAAATTGGTTCATAAACTTTTCATACAATACTCGTTCCTGAACAACATGCTGATCGATGATTAACATTCCACCTACAGTTTCTGCTATGAAAAAAGTTTTATGGATCTGCCCTAACAGTTTCATTGGTGGCAAAGTACTTCCTAGACTTGGCTGAAATGTTTTTTCAGATTCTTGTGTTTCAGAGATGATGTCAGCAGCACTCAATCCTTCACCGGCAGGGTCTTTACTTTTAGAATAAATTACTTTCAATTCTTCTTTCATCTGTGGTGTTCTTGCTGAACTAACTTCACTATAATTTGCATATTCTCTAGACAATTCAGTTTCAGAACCAAGCATCTCAGCACTATTTTCAACATCAAAAGTAGTTTGTTCAGATGGTTCGAATGCATACTTCGATTTTATTAAAGTTGGATGAGAAATATTGTCAATAGTTTTATTGTCAATAGTTTTTATTTTCTGAATTTCATTCGTAACTTCACCGAAATCACTATCTTCTTGCCAATCTTCCCTTTCAAATTCAGGTAATTCATCACCTACTCTAAGACTTAACTGCTCTTCAACCTTTACATTAACTTCTGGGATAAGATTATTCTTTTTTAAAACGTCTTGCAAAGCCTTATACACTACATTGTAAACTAAATCTTTCTGTTCAATCTTAATCTCAGTTTTGTTTGGATGAACATTCACGTCAATTGATTCTGGGTCAAGGTCGATATTCAAAACATAAACAGGATGCCTGCCATGAAAAAGCAGTGAGTGGTAAGCATCGTAAATTGCCTGATTAATAGAGTCATTCTTGACCCAACGTTTATTGACAAACAGAGATTGCTGAGTTTTATCATTCCGGCATGCTAAAGGTTTACAGAAATAACCACTTACTTTGATATGCGCGCCTTCTTCATCATCATCTTCATCATCAAAAAATTCATGTTCTATCTTAAGCATCTCTTTAGCTAACATCCCACCATAGATTCCAGCAATGTTAGATCGTAAGTTTGGTGTTGAAGGCGAATTTATTAATTCACGTCCTTCATTAATTAACTTAAATGCAACTATAGTGTTAACTAAAGCATACCTAGTAATAATATCAATGATATGCCTCATTTCAATTAATTCAGATTTCAAAAATTTCTTTCTGGCGGGAGTGTTAAAGAACAACTCACGAACTTCAATTACTGTACCTTCCTCAACTGCAACTGGTTCTGAAGAAACTAGGATCCCGCCATTAACTTTAACTTCAACACCTTCAATTTTTCCAACCTGTTTAGTTTTAATACTTAACTTAGAAACTGCTGCAATGCTTGCTAACGCTTCACCTCTAAACCCCAAACTTTTGATAGAATATAAATCATCAATATTTTGAATCTTGCTGGTAGCATGCCGTAAGATACAATTCTCGGCATCAGATTTGTCCATCCCATGACCATTATCACTAATTCGAATAAGCTCTTGTCCAGCATCTTTAATTTCAATAGTGATCCTTGTAGCACCGGCATCTAGACAATTTTCAATAAGTTCTTTAACTACTGAGGCTGGCCGTTCAATGACTTCCCCTGCAGCTATTTTGTTGATGATGTCCTCTGGTAAGGATCTGATTTTTGGCATAAGAAAATGAAGTGAGAAAATGTTTATAAGGATTTGTGTACTTTAAAATTTATTCAGGAACTTTACTTATGTAATGGGAATATCCTGCGAAAAGTCCTGCAAATATTATTGAATAAAAAATCCTATTATCCATGTCTGGATAAAATTGATATTTCCAAAATACTTCTGTTATACCCACAGGCATGGCGCAAACAGTACCAATGATAAGTGACTCTAACCCTAATTTCATTCTAAAAATTCTCTAAACTCATCTGTTCCTTAATTTTCTTAGCCTTGATTTTCTTGACCATTTCATCTTCAGCTTCCAGAATTGCTTGAATCTCTTTCGCACGCTTAACCAACTGTTCTGGCATCCCCGCTAATTTGGCAACGTGCACTCCGTGACTTTGGTCAGTACCACCTTCAACCAACTTCCGTAAATAAATAATCTCACCACCCAATTCTTTAACTGCAATATTATAATTTTTAATGTTGTCAAATCGTTCAGCCATCTTGTTAAGAACATGATAATGAGTAGCAAACATTGTTTTTGCTTTAATGTTATTGTAAATATATTCTGCAGTACTCCATGCGATTGCCACTCCGTCAAACGTGCTGGTTCCACGGCCAATTTCGTCCAGAAGAATCAAACTATTTTTTGTAGCATTGTTAAGGATGTTGGCAGTCTCTAACATCTCTACCATGAATGTTGACTGACCGAAACTAAGGTCATCATGTGCACCAACTCTGGTAAAGATTCTATCAACAATTGATAACTCAGCACTTTCTGCTGGTACAAAGCAACCCATCTGTGCCATCAACACAATTAATGCTGTTTGCCTCATCACAGTACTTTTTCCGGAAGTGTTAGGCCCGGTAATGATCATAATCTCTCCTTCATTAATCTTTACAGAATTTGAAATAAAATTATCCTCAAGTTTTTCCAGTACTGGATGTCTTCCATTAATAATTTCAAGAAAGTTATTGCTATTGTTACTATTATTAGTGTCCGTTGTAGCAACATTAAACTTCGGCCGGCAATAATTATTTTCCATCGCAACTTTACTGAAACAACACATCACATCAAGCAAAGCTAATTTCTGGGCAGCATCTTGGATAACAGAAGTATGTTTTTTGACTTCTTCACAAACATCTTGAAAAATTTGATATTCTAATCCATGGATCTTTTCTTCAGCACCAAGAATCTTTTCTTCTTCTAATTTCAATTCTTCTGTAATATACCTTTCGCTATTTGCAGTGGTCTGTTTTCTGATATAAGAATCTGGGACATTTGGAATATTTCTTTTACTAACTTCTATAAAATATCCAAACACTCTGTTGAAAGCGACTCGTAATGTGCTAATACCTGTTTTATCTCGTTCCTTTTCTTCAATCTGTTGTAAATATTTTTTAGAATTTCTTTTGATGTTAACTAGCTCATTAAGCTCTTGATTAAACTCTGGTTTGATCATTCCACCTTCTCTGAGTGTTAAAGGTGCATCTTCACGAACAGAATTTTCAATCAATTGTGCGACAGGTTCCAGTGATTCAACACTTTTCATACCATTGATTTTTTGTAACAGTTCAGATTTGAAAGCAGCAAGCTTCGATTTCACTAACGGAACTTTCAATAACGAACTTTTTAGTGCCAAAAGATCTTTTGGATTAGCATTACCATAATTGACTCTGCCAATTAATCGTTCCAGATCATAAACATCCTTCAACAATTCCCTTAATTCTTCCCTGGCAATAACCTGTTTGTTAAGTTCTTCGACAGCGTCTAACCTTTCTTCAATTTTTACTTGTCTTAGAAGAGGTTCTTTCAAGAACCGTTTCAACATTCTACTTCCAAGAGGGTTAACTGTATGATCAATCACAGATAAGATAGTACCTCTGGTACTAAAATCACGAATGTTCTGCAACAATTCTAAATTTCTAAGCGTACTTCTATCAAGTTGCATAACATCTTGGTGGTGTATTAAACCAATCTTTTTTAAATGTGCTAGAGAAGTTTTTTGTGTATCTTGAAGATATTTTAGCAGTGCACCAACAACACTAATTTTGGAATCACCTTTTTCTTTTCCATTTCCAGTTTCACCAAATCCAAACGCACTTAAATTCTGTACTTTAAAATGTTCAAGAAGAACTCTATTGGCATTCTCAGAGCGATAATGATAATCATCAAACTTGTTGACACAAACCTGCAGTTTCTTGATTGCATTAATCAGTTCATGATTTACCATTAACGATTCTGGTACCACACATTCAGATACTTGTCGGCGTTGAATTTCGGCAAGTAGCTCTTCAGTAGAATTTAGCTTTCCTGTTAAGAATTCCCCTGTTGACAGATCACAAACAGAATAAGAATAATCTTCTCCATCAGCACTTAACGCCATTAGATAATTGTTTTCGTTAGCATTAAGGAGATTTGATTCAATTACAGTACCGGGAGTTACGATTCGAACCAATCCACGCTTTACAAGACCTTTGGCTTTTTTAGGATCTTCCAATTGTTCAATTATGGCGACCTTATGACCTTTTTTGATAAGTTTACCCAAATAATTTTCTAAAGCATGATATGGAACGCCAGCTAATGGTGCAGCTTTTTCATTTTTCCCTCGTTTAGTTAAGGTAATTTCCAAATCTCTGGCTGCAGTGATTGCATCTTCGTAAAACATTTCATAGAAATCTCCCATTCTTAATAGGATTATACAATCGGGGTTCTCCTTCTTAGCTTCTTTGTACTGTCTCATTCCAGGAGTAAGGTGTGAGTCTGGTACATCAAAGATACTAGTGTATGACATGCTGAGATTAGTTAGGATAATCTTTATTAATTTTCTTGTAACACAACCGACACTTTTAATAATAACAAAACTTTCTCTTGATAATACATTTTGGAATATAATAATTAGGTGGGTTGATGTATGAAAGGTAACTTTAAACTGTTCAGGATATTTGGAATTGATATAAAGTTACACTTCTCTTGGTTCTTTATCTTTGCCTTATTGGCTTGGAGCCTCTCATCAGGATTTTTTCCACTCTTTTATCCAGACTTTACAACTGCTCAGTATTGGATCATTGGCGTTATTTCAGCAATATTACTATTTGTTTCAGTCTTGCTTCATGAACTATCACATTCATTAATCGCAAAAACCAGAAATATTAAAGTTGAAAGTATCACTTTATTCTTTTTTGGTGGTGTAGCAGGAATTACTAAAGAAGATTTCAAACCGAAAGACGAATTTTTGATGGCTCTTGCCGGTCCAATATTTTCATTATTCCTGGCGGGAATTTTCTTGATCATTTATATTTTTGTAAGTAATGTCTTTATGAATGCAATTAGCTTTTACTTATGGCAACTGAATTTAATCTTAGCAATATTCAATTTGATGCCAGCCTTCCCATTAGATGGTGGTAGGATGTTTCGAGCGTTACTTTTTGGTTACTATAAAGATTTGAGAAAAGCTACTAAAATTGCTTCTAATGGCGGGAAATTGTTTGCTTGGATTTTAGGCGTACTTGGTTTAGCACAACTGTTAACAGGTTCTGCAGGAGGATTATGGTTAATCTTCTTAGGGGTATTCTTGCATTTCATTGCTGGGATGAGTTATGAACAGGTAGTGTTCAAGGAAGTGCTTAGTAAATGGAAAGTTTCTGATTTTATGAAAAAAGATTTTATGTTGGCCGACCCTGACCAACCTTTAGGAAGATTCTTATCAGAAAATATCGGCAGCCCAAACAATGCTTTCTTAGTAGGTTCAAAAAATGAAGTATTAGGTTTACTTGACCTAAAAAGAGTAAGTAATGTTCCAAGGATTATGCAAAATAAAGTTAAGTTAAAAAAACTGATAATTCCATTGTCTAATGTTCATCATTTAAAGCCGGCTGACAATGCCTACGTGGCATTCCAAGCATTTGCTAAGACTGGTACTTCAATGCTTCCAGTGAAAGAGAATAAAGATAGTAAATTAGTTTTAGGCATTATCAGAAAAGAACGGCTTTTCCAGAGTTTAATCTGGAACCTTAAATACGGTGCTAACTTACCTTTGAAGAAACTTAAGATCAAAGCTAAAGTTTCAAAAAAAGTTAAAAAGGCTAAAATTTCTAAAACAACAATATCTAAAATTAGTTCATCAAAAACAAGGGCAAAAAGATAATTCACTGAAAAAGGTATGTTCTAATGAAAAGAAAACTAAATAAACCTGCTTTTTCTAAAAAACAATAATATTTATCAAAAAAATTTAATCAATTTCTTTAAAATCAAGCCTTACTGTCATGGAGTTACAAACTTTTAAATAAACAATATTCCTAATATGCCTTGTCTTTTAAAAAGAGGGGAGAACATTTTTAAAACCGGTGTTTTTTGAAAGTAGTATGAAGTATATGCCTAATTTTGATTATCGTATGGGTGAACTAGCTTTTGGAATGAGTAATACTTATTCAGGAATTTTAGTTGCACTGAGTAGGGCTAGATTAAAAAGAGATGAAAGACTTGAAAAAGGAGATGACTTTGTTTTTTCTATGAAAGAATTCATGCCAAATAGTTGTCCTTATGTTGATTTAGAAGGTCGGGTTTTAGCACCGAAAGATATGGATTTGTCAAGATTAACAAATAATCCTGTATTTTATTTGGGGTTTAGTATCAATTTATATTATTGCACACTGAGTGGAGAAAGCGTTGACAAAAGAAATACTTTTGCTCATCTTTTAAGTAAAAAGATGGGTGAGTTTACTGCTGATGATATTGGTTCTGGTTTATTATTATCTCCAATTAATGGCTTAAAAGATTCTGAGTTTAGTATGCACATCCCTGGTGGAATAAGTAGAAGAGAAGCAAAGGAATTGATTAAAAATTTTGCAATAAGTTATGCAAAACAAAGTCAATCTGGTGGGTGGTATAGTCCTTCTTCAACATTACCTCAGATTGGACAAAAAAGGACCCCTCAACAAAGGTTTGCAGGACTTTTTGGTATAGCATCATTAATAAGATAGTTAATTTAAAATATGGTCGCTTCTTTTGAAATTATTAATAAAAAATTACATGAAATCCAAGAAAAATGCCAGATCACAAACTAAAACAAGCAATAATACAAAGTATTGGGGAAAAGACTAAACACTACTTTGTTGAACTGGTTACTAAGGGAAATTCTGCAATTTTGCTTGCTCTTACCAAACTGAGTTTAGCTAATCCTGAAAGTAAGATCTATGGTCCAAAAGAAGGCGGTTGGCTGACTTATCCCAAATATGCAAAAGCGTTAGGTAAAGAGTACATTACTATTGAAACTACTGATGCTACTTTAAATTTAGACGACTTGCAAGCAAAGTTAAGTGCAGCACCACCTAAATCAATTTTTATTTACCATTCCCTTGGAGGTTATGTTGCCAAACAACCAATTGAACAAATTTATAACATCTGTAAAGAACGAGATTGTCATGTAGTTATGGACGCTTGTGGCAGTTTCGGTACTAACCTTTGTGACGGAAATTACGCTGACGTAATGTTTGGCAGTTTTGGCAGATGGAAACTGGTAGATTTGGGTAGAGGTGCATTTATCTCCTTCAAAGATCAGGAATTGTACGAGCAATTCAAACCTTTAGTTTCAGCATTTCCATTTGAAGGCAGTGATGAGGATTATGAAAAGTTATTGCACAAGCTAGATTCCGTTGAAGAACGAATCAATTTTTTATTAGATAAAAGAAAAGAGATCATTGAATTTTTGGATACATTTGATATTGTACATAAAACTAGCAAGTTGGGTTTTGTCGTGATTGTAAAGTTCAAGAACGAAACTGATCGGATGAGGATCTTGAAATATTGCACTACGCACAGTTTGGAATACACTGACTGCCCACGAGAGATAAGGATTTTAGATAATGCAATCAGTATTGAAGTTAAAAGGTTAAGTAGTGATAGATAGAAAGAAATATAAACAAGCTTAGGCTTTTTCTGGGTTATCATGGTAACTAAAAATTTTGTGCAAAAGATTGCTGATAAAGAAATTGATGATGTTGTTCACCGAAAATTTACCCGGTTCAGTTTAGGTGAATTTCCACGTGAAGCTGTTCTGATCAAAAAGACCGCTAATGCAGTACAAGTTCAGACCGGTTTTGAGTATGCTACGGACTTGTTTTTACTTGTAGCAGACTTGCTTCCAGATAATGTAATACTTTCTGGTGATGGGACTGTAATATCTTCAAGTAACAGTCTTGATAAAGAATTAGATGCTGTTGGGTTGAAGATTAAAGCATCTCGTGGTAAAAAATATACTGTAACATTTGAACTTAGCGTTAAGGACTTTAAAGCAATGGTTGATAAGTTTGGTGAATATATTTCACTATTTAAATTCAAAGTTGGAGATCTTGAATTGAAGATGAAACCAAGTCCTCCTAAACCAGGAAGTTTGGCTGAGAAATTTGCAACTTTGAAAGTTGACAATAAATATGCTGATGCTGTTCTGAAAAATTTCTTGTTTGATGTTAAGGTTGACAAATTTAAATCTGCAGAGATTAAAAGTACTTTTATCATTGAAGATGTAAAAATTCCTAAAGGGTACGAGAATGATTTTGCTATGGCACGGAAAATGGCTCAGAAGAAGGGAAAAATTCATCGGATAGTTTCTGTTGATGGCAAAGAAGTCAAGAATTACGAGCTAGAGTTTTTGGCTTAATTTGATTTATTTAACATTTTTGTGTACTAACTTTTTTTTCAAAAGTTTTCTTTATTTACGTTTTAGTTTATGGTGCTAAATCTGATAATTTAATTATTAACCAAAAAATATTTAAATATCTGCGTACTAACAGGTTATAATGAAACTAGTAAAAAAGAAGTTAATCAGAAATAGAACATACTACTACTTAGAATATACTATCCGAGTAAATGGTAAAAGGCTTAATTACTCAAAATATGTTGGTGATAAATTGCCTTTTAACTTAAAAGAATTGTTTTTAGTTTTTTTTGAGGAATTAACAGAATTTGTTTTAACTAAGCTTGGAGATAAGGAAAAAAAATATTTCCCTGAAAACGCAATTAGGACTATTGAAAAAGCTAAGAGCAAATATCTTTTATACAACCATGAACTTTTCATGTCGGAACTTTCCTTATTCAAAACACTTTATTGTATCTTATTTGTCCTGAACTCTAACCGTGCTGAGGGTTCTAAAGTTACACGTTCAAATATAGAAGAGGTTATGCTAAAAAGAGTTAAACCTAAGACTTTTATTGAAAAGGAAATTGTAAATTCAATTGATGCTATGAATTTTGCATTTTCAAAAGAATTTAAATGGAATTCAAAAGGAATAAAAACTATCCACCAAGAGCTTTTTAAGAACATCAGCCCAGAAATTGCTGGAAAATTCAAAAAAAGTAATGTCATTGTAAACAATTCAGAAACAACTGATTGGAAATCAGTTTCAAAAGAAATGAAAGATCTTCTTCATTGGATGAAGAAAAATAAAAAGATAATTTATCCTCCTCAGTTGGCTTTAGAGTTTCATTGGCGGTTTGAAAAAATTCATCCTTTTGAAGATGGTAATGGGAGAATCGGAAGAATCTTGCTTAATGCTATCCTTCTTGAACATGGTTATGCACCAATGACCTTTTTTAGCGAGAATCATCAATCATATTGTAATGCAATTGCTAAAGCTTGTGAAGGTAAAAAACATCCTTTAGCAAAAGTTTTTGTTGATTGTGTTAAAAAAACGATGCTTGCAATTGATAAGTATCATGATGAACAGATAATAACTGGTGGTTCTTCTAAGATTGGCAAATGGGAGATACAGAGGGGTAAAATCCGTTTAAGTTAATTTTTTCTTAAATTATCCATTTTTCTCGTTATATTTATATACTATTTTCTACTGCGCTAACTAACGATGGGAAAAATCAAAGATTTGATAGAAAAGAAAGATAAAATTTTGGTCACTGCTGCTTTACCTTATGCAAACGGTGTGATGCACGTTGGCCATTTGATTGAACATATTCAAGTAGATGTATTTACTAGATTTTTAAAATTAATGGGTAAAGATGCTTTACTAATTTGCGCTTCTGATATGCACGGCACTCCAATTGAAATTAACGCTACTAATGCTGGCTTGGAACCTGAAGTTTTTGCCATAAAAAATTGGAAAGAGCAGAAGGAAGATTTCAGCAAATTTTTAGTTAAATATAGTAATTATTATCACACTAACTCTCCTGAAAACAAAGAGTTAGCATACTATTTTTTTAATACCTTGAAGGAAAAAGGTTACATTTATCTCAAAGATATCCAAACTATGTATTGTGACACTTGTCGACGTTACCTACCAGATCGGTATGTGAAAGGGATATGTCCACATTGTAGTGCAGAAGATCAGTATGGTGATATTTGTGAGAGTTGTTCTACTGTGCTTAAAGGTGTTGACCTAAAAAAACCAAAATGTACCATCTGTGGTAATGAACCTCATCCTAAAACTAGTAAACATTACTTCTTCAAATTAACTGATTTCAGTTTAGATCTGCAAGCATGGGTTAACGACAAAGAAGGTGAAGTTGCAGGAATAAAAGGTGCAACCGGGATTTATCTCCAGAAGGAAATGGCTAACTGGGTAAACTCATGGTTAGATAAAGGTCTCGAAGATTGGTGTATTTCTCGTGATGAACCTTACTTTGGTTTTGAGATCCCTGGCAGTAAAGAAGAAACTGGCGAACAGAAATATCTTTACGTTTGGTTAGATGCTCCAATTGGTTATATTTCTTCAACTAAAAATTATCTTGATAAAAAATCGCACGGGGCAGAAAATGCTAATCCTTTAAATTGGGAACATTATTGGAACAATGAAAACAGTCAAGTTTTCCATTTTATCGGGAAAGATATTGTTTATTTCCATTATCTGTTTTGGCCGATGATGCTTAAAGCGATGGAAATTCCTATGCCTGTACTAACTACCCATGGTTTTATTACCATTAATGGTAAAAAAATGAGCAAGTCTCGTGGCACGTTCTTTACTGCACGAGAATTTCATGACCTTTACGGAGCAGAAGGATTAAGATTTTATTTTGCTAGTCATTTAGACCGTAGTGTAACAGATATAGACTTAAATATTGACGAGTTTCAAGCAGTTAACAATAATGTTTTGATAGGTAATCTCGGGAACTTTTGTTACCGGACCTTAAGTTTTGCTGCTAAAAATTATCCAGAAGGTTTCACTAAAGTAGCAAACTCTGATAACGAGAAAAATCTTCGGAAAGAATTTGATAAATTACTTCTTGAAGTGGAAGATGATTATCTTGAAATGGATTTCAGAAATGCTGTTAAGAAAATTTTGAAAATATCTGATTTAGGAAATACTTACTTTCAACAGCTCGAACCTTGGCGGAAAAGAGATGCTGAAAATGAGCAAAAAGAAGTTGAACAGAAAGTTGCGTTCATGGTAAACCTTGCCAGAAATTTAAGTATTTTAGTCAAACCAATATTACCTGAATTTTCTGCTAAGATCGAAAAAGCATTTGGTGTTGAAGATGTTATTGGTGAAAAAGGTGGTGCTGGTGACGGGTTGCATATGTCTGACCTTAGCTTTTCATGGACTGGAAAAATTAGTGTGGTTGAAAAATTGGCTGAGAAAGTTGAAGTTAAACAAGTGGAAGAAGTTGATAAGTCTGAACATCATGCTATGAATGAACCTGTTGATTTGATAAAAAGAGATCCGGACAAATTTCCAGTTGGAATTAATGTTGGAAAAATCTTATCTGTAGATAATCATCTTAATGCTGATAAATTATATATTTTAAAAGTAAGTTTTGGTTCGGAGATTGGCGAGCGGCAAATAGTTTCTGGTTTACGAAACCATTTTGAAAAAGGTGAACTGGTCGGTAGAAAAGTTTTGTTTTGTACAAACTTGAAAGCTGCCAAATTCCGAGGAGAATTAAGTCAGGGTATGGTCTTGATGGCAGAAGATGAAAAGACTCCTGTAGAAGGAACTAATGAAGGAAAATTGTATCTGTTAGAAGTTCCTGAAGATACAGAACTAGGAGAACAAGCTTTATTTCCAGAAATTACTGATCTTAGTGCTACTAGGCATGAGATTGATTATAGCATTTTCCAGAAATATCCAATGCAAGTGTTTGAAGGCCGAGTGAGATGGAAAGGTGTGCCATTGCGGGTTGCTAAAAAAGATTTGGACTTGTCTCACGTTCCTGATGAGAGCAAGGTTTGTTAGGATTATGTTTTATTATCAATGAGAATTAAAATGACTTGGAAAGATGTATTTAAGAAAGGTCAAGAATTAATTTTAGCTACTAGTTCTGCTGATGCAATACCTAATGCAAACATTGTAATATCTTTAGGTTTTGTGGATGGTAAATTGTTGGTTGCAGATAGTCAAATGAATACAACTCTTAAAAATCTGAAATCTACAAAACAAGTTTGTATTATCGCTAAAACTGCAAAAGAATATTATCGGGTTAAAGGTTCAGTTGAAATTTTTAATTCTGGAAAATATTTTGAGAGTTGTAATAAAGAAGATAAGCAATGTCCAACAAAGAATGCTATTTTAATTACTATTGAAGAAGTTTTTGATTTGGATAAAGGAAAAAAAATTCTTTAGTTTTTATCTAGTTTTAAACTTAGGTTAAAAATTTCACTTCTTCTTAAAAAATACTTCAAGAAAATTTGTGCCGTTAAGTGGAGTGATTTTCTTCTCTACAACTTTGAAATAATCTTTGAATTGTCCTATAAGCTCTTCCTCTTTCCAAAATGAAAAAAATCTTTCTGATCCTTTTCCTAATTTATCATCCAGCATCTTTTCCCCTTCACCTTCTTTAACACTAACATAAAGAATCCCTTTTGGTTTTAGGATTGCATGAAGTTTTTTGATGACTTTCTTTAATTTCTTCTTGGGAACGTGCAGTAAAGAGGTTACTGCCCAGATACCATCAAAAGTATCATCTTTAAAATCTAATCTTTCAATATCCATAACTCTGGCGTCAAGACCTTTATCTTTACATAACTCAACCATCTTTTTGGATAAATCAATACAAGTAACATCTAACCCTTGTTTTGAGAAATAGTATGCATGATCTCCGGCACCACAACCCAAGTCCAGAATTTTGTTACCTGGAAGCATTCCCATAAATCTAGGAAATTCGTACCTTTGTTTGAGATTTAATAGATCTTTAAACTTTTCAGATAAGATCTTAACATTTTTATTATAAGATTCAATAGTTCTTTCTTTATAATCTTTGAATTTTTTAAAATCCATAATTTCAAGTTGCATTTAACAAAGTATATAAACATTTTTGTATGTTTATAAGCTTAGTTTTATACTCACTTAATTTGTTGATTAAGTCTTGCCCTTTACATTTATATTTTGTAACTGTAAAGGGTAAAATTTATAAAGTTCTTTATAGTTATCATACTAAATGGCTTATGTTTACAAGAAGATAGTTGGCGGACGTAATTACTATTATCTAAGAATCTCACAACGTGTTAATGGGAAATTAATTGTAAAAGACGTTGCATATCTTGGTAATAGTATATCTGAGATAGAACATAAATTAGATCAATTATCTCAATATAAAAATGAAATTAGAAAGAGTTATCGTAATATTAAAAAGTTTGTTCAATCTAATTATTATCTTGAAAAAGTCAAAGCTGAAAAGTTAAAGAAGAATCCTTATTTTGAAAATAAAATAAGAAAAGAATTAGAAGCAATCAAATTACATTATAATCAATATTTTATGAAATTAAATGAAAATACTAAAAAAGAAACATTTCATCATTTTTTAATTGATTTTTCTTTCAATACAACTTCATTGGAAGGAAATACTATTAATTTAGCAGATGTTAAGTTGCTTTTAGAAGAAGGCATCTTACCAGCTAAACATACCCTGCGAGAAGTTTATGATTTGCAAAACACTGAAAAAGTTTTTTTTTGGCTTATAGAAAAAAAACCACTTATTAATGAAAAATTGATTGTGAGGACTCATGATCTTTTATTAGAAGGTATTGATTTACGTAAAGGTTATCGTCAGCAGGAAATAAGAGTGTTTAAATCAAGTTTTGAAACTTCACCAGTAAGATATATCAAGACAGATATAAAAATTTTGTTAAGATGGTATCAGAAAAATAAAAGCAAATTACATCCTTTAGTATTAGCAGCCATATTTCATCACAAATTAGAAAAAATTCATCCTTTTGCTGATGGTAATGGTCGAACTGGCAGAATGTTAATGAACTATTTGTTAATCAGGAACAAATATCCCCCTTTAATCGTCCAAAAAAAGAGAAGAATTGATTATTTACAAGTTTTAAGTAAAGCCGACTCTGGAGATTTGCAGGGAGATGATCCTAAACTATATAATCAATTAATAACCTTCCTTACCGAAGAAATGATAACGTCTTATTGGGATAATTTTAATATCTGATTACCCTTTACATTGGCTTTTTATAATTGTAAAGGGTAAAGTGGGGACGGAAACATTTATATATGCCTAAATTTTAGTTGCTTGTAATAACTAAAGGGGAAGATAGATGAATAGTAAGGGTCAAGTTACAGTCTTCATAATCGTAGGAATAATTATCTTATTAGTTGCTGCTATAATTCTTTACATTACCAGTATTACCATTACTGAAGAGATTGAAACTGAAGGCCGGCAGTTTGTTGAAACTGTCCCTCAAGAGTTTGTTGCAATTCAAGAATATACAGAAGCATGCTTAGATAGTGTTGCTGAACAAGGTATCATTGTTCTTGGCCAGCAAGGCGGTTATCTTTACCCTTCTAATTTAGGCGATTATTCCATTACTAACCCCACAGATTCTGTCGGTGTCAATCTTGACCCGGTTCTTGTACCTTACTGGCATTATAATGCTAATCCTAATGGGGAGCCAGCAGTTGCCATTGCAACTTTACAACCAGCATTACATGATGAGGATGATACTTTGGCTGGCGGTAGTTATATGAGTATTGAATCTCAGCTTGGTCGTTATGTTGAAGAAGAGATTGAACGATGTTTGAATAGTTATGAAGTATTTTCTGGTCAAGGTTTTGTTATTGAGTATGGTGAAAAATCTGTCAATGCTCGGGTTTGGGACGGTTATGTTGATTTCACTTTAGAGATGCCAATGGTTGCGAGTAGAGAAGATGCTAGTGCTGAGATGACTCAATTTTATGCAGATTTGGATGTTGATCTGCAAAACATTTATGATGTTGCATCTGAAATTACTGTTACTGAAAGGAATCAAACATTTTTAGAATCTCATCTTCTTAACGTTCTTTCAGTTCATATGGGTCTAGATCAAAATCGGTTCCCACCGGTATTGATGGTTGTTTATGATCAAGATAATCCTAGCATGTGGGTGACTAGTGAACTAAAATTCAAATTAAAAGATCTATTGAATTCTTATGTCCCCGTGTTAAGATATTACGGTGCTAAAAACTTTTATCGTTATGAATATCCTGTTTCAGATTTGAGTAACCTTTACCAACAAGTCTCGGATGATATGATTTTGCCTTTGGAAAGTGCTCCAGAATATAATATTGATTTTAATTATTTTTCTTGGGAACCTTATCTTGATTTAAATGCTGGCCAGGAAGAAGTAAAACCTTCTGAGGTTTACATTAAATCACCGTTAGATGCTTTAAGTTACGAAATTAGTTTTCAAAAATATCTTAACACTTATGATATTAGTTATCCTGTTTTGGTAACCATCGAAGATCCTGAAGCGTTTAAAGGTAAAGGTTATACTTTTAATTTTGCTTTGGAATCGAACATTATTAATAATGAACCAGTTACCACTACCTCTGTAGTGCCTGGAGCTATTATCCTTGGACAAGATTCTTTACTTTGTAATCAGGAACAAAAAAATACTGAAATGATTAGTGCTCTAGTCGTAGATTCTTATACAAAAGAACCTTTAGATATGGTACAATTTGGTTTTTCAATACCCGATTATGATCGATGTCAAATGGGGGTAACTGATGAAGGTGGTGTTTTAGAAACTAGTTATCCTGCTGCTTATGGTGGTGTTTTGGACTTAAAAGCAAATGGTTATTTACCAGAATATTATTCATTAGACACTTATTTATACAAAGATACTCCCGGATTTGTTGGTTGGGCAGTAGCAGGTTTTGATACTCCTGTAATTGAATTATATCCTGTCAAAGAGGTTGAAGTATCTATCCAAAAGAAAACTGTAGAAAAATGCATTAAAACATTGGATGCAATGCATTGTGTGAAATCAACATCATCCTCTGACGGATTTGAAGAATGTATGGCAGAACCACTTAACAGAGTTTGTATGTTTAATAGTGGTAATGGTTTATTCTTACCATCAACTCCTGATTTTGAATCTTATGCTAATGGAAGTAGCAGTCAATGGAATGAATATTATTTTGTTGACTCTGCAAAAAATTTAGTTCCTGAAAATGAAGTGTTTTTTATGTTAGAAAGAGTCTCAGATGTTGGTGGCGATGCTCCAGGAATATCTTCAGACAGCTTTACAGTAGTATTAGGAGTTAGCGGTGGCGAAACAACTACTGCAGAATTTGTTCCAGGAGTTTACAAGGTAACAGCAACAAACCAGCTTCATTTAAGTTCAGAAAACCCGTATTACATCCCTTCAGATGAACGTTGTATAACTAGTGATAAAGATGATTGTTTTAATCTCACAGATTCTACCTTAGACGATTTGATAGGTGGAATGATGGAATGGAACGATGAAGACACTTATTTAACCATCACTGCAGAAGATTTGTACAATTCAGATTCAGTAACATTTTATGTAATAGAACAAGACTTTTTGGCGGTACCACAAACTGTAACTTCAATTGATGACAATGGTGATGATTTTGAAGTTAATGCTAGATTAATAGAAGATTTATCTGCATTATCAAAAGTGATTAATTTATCTAGAGAAACTAAAGTCAGAAATGCCTTAGAACCTAAGTGGGTTAATACTTTGGAAATAGAATCCTAATAACAAACTAAAAATGGAAAATAATTTAGAAATTCAGGAACCTGAAAAATTTGTCCCGCAAAAAGTTAGAACTGCTAGAAAAGTATGGTCTTCAATTGCAATTTTTATGATCTGTTTAGTAATCAGTTTACCAATTTATTCTGCAAATGTTATGGCAACTTCACTTTCTGTCACAGAGAATCATGGTACTAACCAATATGAAGGTTATCTAGACGCTGAAGGTGACACCTGGAATTTAATTGCAAGTATTACAAACTATAATGAAGATGGTGACATCAGTCCAGACCAAGTTGTTCTTGATGTTAGCGGTTCGCAGATAGAATTCAGTTCTTGTTCAGGAGATTCTTTGGAAACTACGTGTGAATTCCAAAGTGTGCTTGGGGATGGGATTTCTGAAGGAACATATCCTTTCAAAGTAATATTATATGATTTAGTTGAAGACCCTAATAATGAAAATGTAACGGAGTTTGGTTCTGAACTAGCTTCTGACACTGATAGTATTACTGCTGATGGTTCTGAACCGAGCATTACTTTTGCTAACATTTATCAGGAAGAAGGAGAAATTTATCTTGACTTTACTGTAACTGACCAACCATCAGGTTTATGTGCGGGTATTGCAGAAGTAGAAATTATTGATTCTGATACTGGAAGTATACTCGAAACGATAGCTCTTGATGAAGATGATTGGTTAGGTGTTTGTGAGTTTGATTATATTGATGATGGTGATACTGCGGGAGTGTTATCCGCGGGATTGACTGGTGAAGGCACTAGACATTTCAAAATCAGAGCAACTGATTTCTTAGGTCATACTAAAACTAGCTCTGCAAAAAGTTTTGATACTGATTTTGTCGCACCGAGCGTCAAGTCTGGAAGTCTGGCTTTATTAGATTTTGGCGATTACGTTGGTACTTATACCCAAATAACTGATGTAGCTGTAAATATTACTGAATGCACGGGACTTGAAAAAGTAGTAGCAACTTCTGATTATATGGAATTTTACAGTCAAGCTGCTGATTGTAATGAAGTTGATGATGATAATTGTATCTGGGAATGTATTTGGAATGATATCTCAGTAAATCCTAGTGGAAGTAGTGTATCCATTGATGTTGCTGCTCAAGATGAAGCAGGTAATGTTGGTAGTGGAAGTGTAACTACTACTTTTACTTCCGATAGTGCGGGCCCAAGTGTTGAATTCTTTGGCACAGAATTTTTGTATAATGAAAATAGTTATTTGTCTGCTAGTGGCCAAAACAAAATTTATTTGAGAGTAAGTGAAAGCGGTTCTGGTATTGATGAAGATTCAGTTGCTGCAAATTTAGCTTCAGTTGGTGGACAGGATTGGGATACACCAGACGAATGTTATGAAGAAGGAAGTTCTGGTTATGAATGTTATTGGACTGTGAGCAACCCGGGTAATGATGGTAGTACAAGTACTAAAGAAATTAACATCAGATTCTTGGAAGATAAGGTTGGTAATGAAGGCGACCTTTTAGCACAAGAAATTATTGTTGATGGTGTCGCGCCAAAAGTAAAAGAAATTGAATTGTATGGCTTTTCAGCAATTGGCGAGAAGAGTTATTTCCAAAGTAATGATGATCTGATCGCTAAAGTTAAAGTACAAGAAACTTCTGGTTTAGTTGTATATATTGATGCTAATGATATTGTCATGGATGCTGAGAATAAATATCAATATGGTTCTATTGATAATGAGGGTGGTGAATATGTTGTATCTTCACTTGACGGTTGGATTGAATTTACTGAAGAAAGTTGTAGCAGAAATGAAGAAAGTTTATGGGATTGTGAATTTAGGATAGATTCCATCAAGAGTGGTTATGATGGCAGTGCAAACCTTGAAGTTTTAGTAATGGATACTGCAGGCAATGAAGCAGAGTGGGATGAAATAGAGAATGATGTTGATAATGCTGACGGCAGTAAAGGAGATTATTCAATTGAAATTTTTGCATTAGATGAAGAAACTCAACCAGACTTTTGGGAAACCGGTTCAGTAAATACTGATTCCTTTATTGATTTAGAAATTGCAGAACTAACAAGTCCAAGAATTAATTATCAAGTTAAGTTGAGAAGCAGTGTTTCTGCTCAAGCAGCATTAATTGAAGTTCGAGAATGTACTGGTCCTGATGATGGTCCCCCTGTAAGTCGCGCAATTTTATTTGGTGGTATAGATGCTGGCCACAGTCCTAGTTTAAACTTAATTTTAGAATTTGAACCATTTGATCCTAATTCAATTGTTGACTTTACTACATACGAAGGAGATGTATTTAGTTCATCTACTATACAGTATAATTGTTCTGTGAACATTTATTCAGTAGTTGATGACACTGCTATGAATTATGCTGAATTGCAAAGTATAAGTGTGCCAGTAGAATTTGCATATTCAGAATTAGGTGCTTTGGATGAAAATATTGATGATTTGATATATCAAGAAGTATCAAAATCAAGTTTCCAAGTGCTTGACAAACTTAAGTGGGTAAACAAAATTTTAGAATGGGCTAAGTTGCTAGTAACTTTGTTCCAAGTCATTAAGTTTATTTGGGATACGGTTGGTTTTATACAAGAAGCAGCTGACGAGGCAAGAAAAACTCCTCAAACAGAACCATTGGCTATTACTACTTGCTTTGGTACCGAAGCTGGAAAATCATCAACTAATGAAATTTTCAATAAGATTGGAAATTTCTTAAGTATATTTTATTGTAATCCTAGTGATGTTTCCAATGCAAAACCTGGTCTATCTGGTTACGCTCAATGGCAAAGTGCTGTAATGGAGGTCTGGTCATTTTTGAAAGGAGAATATCTCTATGAATTGATATTCACTGGTGGAGTAGCACCCCCTCCTTCAGTAGGTGGAACTGGTACTAATACTGGTGATCCCACATTTAGATCTACAGAACAAAGCAAACAGTTCTGGTATAATCAAGTTAGTAATAGGGCTACAGGTTCATCATTATACGATAATATTTATGTATCAGCAATAGGACTTTGTATACCTGGAGTATTTTATAATTTAGAAAAGTTGAGACAAGCTCACTGTACTAAATTGGCATGTTTGAAAAATGATGTTCCTGCTGGGTTGGCTACTGTTGATACTTGTTTCAAATTACAAGATTATTTAATTTGTAAATACCTTTTGGGTGAAGTAGTTGCTCAAATTTTACCGATGGATGACATTGGTAATTTGATTTTTGATTTAGTAAGGTCCATTATTGCAGATCCAATTGGTACTGCTATGTCTATAATAACTATTATTTGTTCAGTTATTTGTAGTGGCAGTGGCAAAGGTGTTAAAGTTTGTAGTTTCATTAATTGGTTGACGCAGGCAGTAGGAATAGTTAACCAAGTAGCAAGTGTTATTAAGAACATTCCAGCAATTGGTTATGATGTATGTAAACAGTCAGGAGTGGAAACTGTTTTAAAGAATTATGAACAGGAAAATACTGATGGTAGCGTAACTACTGAAGATATTGGTGGAGATTCCGGAGAAACTGCTGAAACATGAAATTGAAAATTTTGATTGGAATTGTAATGATTATTATGTTAATGTTAAGTGGAATTGTTGTTGCTCAAGACAGTGAGGAAAGTTCTAACAATTGTTCTGGTTTTTTTGGTAGCATCAAATGTTTCTTGTTTGGTAATCGAGATAGTGCTTTGGTTGGTCAGGCAGGAAATGCTAATGGAACTGAAACTTATGAAGAAGCTATCATTCCAACAGAAACAATTACAGTAACGTATAAGGATTCAAATGATAATATACTAATTCGTGATTATGATTTGTATAATGGTGATGGTGCTTCAGGTACTGTGACAATAAATAATGATGATCAGAGTTATGATCAAAAGTGGATTAGACAAGATGGAACTAACTATTATGCACTTTTTGTTGATGATACAGGACAAGTAATAGCTTATCAGGAAGGGGTTAAAGAAGCAGACCTTGATACAAACAAGGGTGCTAAAGGGTATAACACAGTTCCTTCAACTGAAGATAATAAGGCTGCTTATTATTTCCAGGAAGGAT
>Ga0180007_10002097_pt1 | contig 24564 bp, 19 predicted proteins | sample MM_PC_MetaG_FD_121122 | JGI IMG/M metagenome (GOLD analysis project Ga0180007, IMG submission 121122) | Groundwater microbial communities from the Aspo Hard Rock Laboratory (HRL) deep subsurface site, Sweden - MM_PC_MetaG | ecosystem: Environmental > Aquatic > Deep subsurface > Groundwater... | reverse complement strand
TGGGTTCCCTGGGCGCAATGAAAAAGGGCAGCAGCGACCGCTATTTCCAGGATGAGATCGACTCTCCGGCCAAACTTGTGCCCGAAGGCATTGAGGGCAAGGTTCCCTTCCGCGGCCCCATCTGCGATACCATTTACCAGCTGGTCGGCGGGTTACGGTCCGGCATGGGCTACCTGGGCGCCAGAGACATCAAGGATCTGCAGAAAAAGGCGAAATTTGTCCGCATCACACCGGCCGGCTTGAAAGAGGGCCATGTGCACGACGTGATTATTACCAAGGAAGCTCCCAATTACCGGATGGGTTAAGCAGACAAAGTCTGCCTGACGGCCCGGCGCGCGAACGGTCTTTTCACGCCCTGCGTCCTTCGATTTGCAGCAATAGTATTGCGGGCCGGGGACACTTCATGCGGCGCTTTCCTGGTTGCATTGTTAAATTTTTTTCCTCCACACCACCATCAGCATGGATCATACCGCATGAACATTCACAGTGAAAAAATACTCATTCTTGATTTCGGTTCCCAGACCACCCAGCTCATCGCCCGTCGCATCCGCGAACAGAAGGTCTTTAGTGAAATCCATCCCTACACCCTGTCTCTGCAGAAAATAAAGGAGATGCGGCCGAAAGGCATTGTGCTTTCCGGCGGACCGGCCAGCGTTTATGACGAGGACGCGCCGCTCAGCGATCCGGCTTTGTTCGACCTTGACATCCCCGTGCTCGGCATCTGCTACGGCGCCCAGCTCATGACCCAGCAGCTGGGAGGCAAGGTGGAGCGGGCGGTGAAACGTGAGTTCGGCAAGTCGGATCTTGCAATCAAATATACCGGCGGCCTCTTTGCCGGTCTTGAGACCGGGTCGAACCAATATCAGGTGTGGATGAGCCACGGCGACCGCATCGAAGTGCTGTCCGCCGGCTTTGTCGCCTCGGCCGTAAGCGAGCATTCCCCCCATGCCGCCATCCGCCACGAGGGGAAAAAACTGGTGGGCGTGCAGTTCCATCCGGAGGTGGCCCACACCCTGATCGGCACCGATGTGCTGCGCAACTTCATTTTCGGCCTGTGCGGCTGTGAGCCCAACTGGACCATGCATAATTTTGTGGAAACCACGGTGCAGGGCATCCGGGAAAAGGTCGGCCGGGAAAAGGTTATCTGCGCCTTATCCGGCGGGGTTGATTCTTCCGTGACAGCGGCCCTTGTCCATCGCGCCATCGGCGAGCAGCTCACCTGCATTTACGTCAACAACGGACTGATGCGCACCGGGGAGACGGCGAGTCTCATGCGTTATTTCCGGGAAAAAACCCATCTCAAGGTCATCGATATCGACGCCGAGGACTATTTCCTCGGCCAGCTCGAGGGCATAGTTGATCCTGAAGAAAAACGAAAACGCATCGGCTACGGCTTTATCAAAATTTTTGAAGAGGAGGCCAAAAAGCTGGGCGATGTGAAATACCTGGCCCAGGGCACCCTCTACCCCGACGTGATCGAGAGTGTCTCCTTCCGGGGCGCGGCGGTGATTAAATCCCACCATAACGTGGGCGGCCTGCCTGAAGTCATGAAGCTTGCCCTCATTGAACCCCTGCGGGAGCTGTTTAAAGACGAGGTGCGGGAGCTGGGCCTTGAGCTCGGCCTGCCGGAAGAGGCCATTTACCGCCAGCCGTTTCCCGGACCCGGACTCGGCATCCGCATCATGGGCGAGGTCAGCCGGGAGAGGCTGCATGTCCTGCGGCAGGCCGATGTCATCGTCCTGGAGGAGATGAAAAAATCAGGATACTACCGCAAGGTTTGGCAGTCGTTTGCCGTGCTGCTGCCCATCCAGACCGTGGGGGTCATGGGGGATGAGCGCACCTATGAAAACGTCATTGCCCTGCGCGCGGTGGACAGCGTCGACGCCATGACCGCCGACTGGTCCCGCCTGCCTTATGATCTGCTGGGCCGTATTTCCAACCGGATCATCAACGAGGTCCGCGGGGTCAATCGGGTGGTGTTTGATATCTCCTCCAAACCGCCGAGCACCATTGAGTGGGAATAGATGAGATTGGGGGTTGCAATTTTTATCGTCAAATGGGAAATTTTCGAAAAGCATGCTGAAAACAGGCATATACGTTGATGCGGAAAACATCCGTCTCTGCGGCGGATATGGCATGCGCTATGATGTGCTGGTTGAGCTGGCAAACAGCGGCAACTCCATCATGCTGCGGGCCAACTCCTATCTGGCCGAGGATCGGGAACGGACCAAAACGGACCAGGAATACCGGCAGAAGCTCTATAACTATCATGACATTCTGCGCAAATGCGGTTTCAAGATCATCAAAAAATATGTGCAGCGTTATGTGGATGAAGACGGCACGGTGACGACAAAAGCCAATGCCGATATGGAACTTGCCATTGATGCCATCCAGCAGTCGCGCAATCTTGACAGGATACTGCTTGTCACCGGCGACGGAGATTTCCTGAGACTGGTGACCGCCCTGCAGAACAAGGGCTGCCGGGTTGAGGTGATCGGCTTCCACAATGTCAGCACCGCACTCAAGGAAGAGGCTGATTTTTTTCTGCCGGGGTTTTTAGTGCCGGGACTGCTGCCGATTATTGGTGAGCGGGAAAACGAGGAGTGGCAGAGGGGTACGGTGGCCACCTATAAGGCTGAGCGGGGTTTCGGTTTCATGCGCTACCACCTGCTGACCGCCAGGGGCCTGGAGACGCGGACCGTATTTTTTCATTGCTCCAAGTCAGCCTATGAGAATGACCCCCAGGTTTTCACCTCCCCCGGCAATATCTTTGAATTTCAGATCGGCCCCACTTCCAAAGATGCAACCAAGCTCGAAGCCGTAAATATCCGGCTTTTTAATGATGAAGATTTCAGGTGAGCTTTCACCCCGTAACACCTCAACAGCAATGGACGAAAGACGGGCACGCGCCTGACATTGAGCAAGGCGTTGAGTCAGATGGAAAAGCAAAATCGTAAATCATACCTAAAAGGGCTCTGAAAAAAACGCGCCGTATTTTTTTATGGCCCCTGTAAAGAATATCCAGCTTGTTTATCCGGGATTAGGGGCCGTTAAGAAATAACCATTACTTTTCTACCCGTTTCGTTACGGCCCCTTATGCCGTTTACAGTATTTCAATGTTACAGTTATTTTTGAACAACGGCTTAGTTATGGAAATAAAACAATTGAACAAAGCCCTGCCTGATCCGAAACAGTGCAGTCGACTGCTGAAAAGCCTGTTTAAGATCGCCGATGCGATGAATGCCAGGAAACTGACCCACAGCAGCATGATGGACAGGGTGCTGCATGTGGTGCTTGACTATCTTGGCGTGGAGCAGGGATCGCTGATGGTGCTTGAAAGAAACAAGCTTGTTGTCCGGGCCGCCACCCGCCCGGAAATAATCGGCCACAAGCAGACGCTCAACGATGATTCGGTGGCGGCCTGGGTTGTCAGGCATGCCAAACCGCTTTTCATCACCGACATTTCCAAGGACAGGCGTTTTGCCAAAAGGGAAGGAATCTACAAGAAGGACTCCCTGCTCTCCGCGCCTGTCATCCATAAAGACAAAGTGATCGGCGTTATCAATGCCACTGACAAAACCGGCGGCAAGGATCTGTTAAAAGACGATATCACCTATCTTCTCTATTTCAGCAGCTTCATCCTTTGGACATTCATCCAGCAGAACCTCCACAAGAAAATCACCGCCCAGCGCAATACCCTTAAAAAGCGCAACCGTGAACTGCGGCATCAGGAAGAGATGCGCTCCCACCTCAACCGCATGCTGATGCACGACCTGAAAACCCCTCTTTCCGAAGTGGTGGCCAATCTCGATATCCTCTCCTACAGCATAAGCGGAGAGCAGAAAGAATTTCTGGAAGCAGCCCAGCTGGGCTGCGACCGCGCCGTGCGCATGGTTGCCAACCTGGTCACCACGGGCAAGATTGCCGACGGCAAACAGCAGCTTCTCTATGAAGAAACTGATTGCCGCAGCCTGCTCGGTGAGGCGATCTCCAGCATCAAAGGGCTGGCGCGCATCAAGCGCATTGAGTTGCGGCAGCAACAGGCCGACACAGACTGTCCCATGATCACCGTTGACCGAACTCTTATTCTGCGGGTGCTGCAGAACCTGCTGACCAACAGTCTGAGCTATACTGATCCGGATACCGCAATCACCGTGGGCTTCAACATGGCGGGCAATAACCATATAGAGTTTTTTGTGCAGGACCAGGGGCCGGGCATTCCGCCGGCCCAGCAGGAATCCATTTTTGACAAATACGCCAGAATTTCCAGCAAACAGGATGCCCTGGTAGGCGCCGGCTTGGGCCTTCACTTCTGTAAGCTGGCGGTGGAACTGCACAACGGCCGGATCGGGGTGGAGAGCGCTGAAGGGAAAGGCAGCCGTTTTTTCTTCAAACTTCCCATCAAATAAGGGGCTTTGCCATGTCTGCTGAAAACGAAAAACAATCCCGGCGCCTCATGAACTTTCTCATCGTCGATGATCAGGATAATATGCGCCGCTCCATACGGGCCATGCTGAAACTCATCAACTACGGAAAGGAGCACTTTGAAGCGCCCAACGGCAGGGAAGCGTGGAAATTTCTCACGACCAATAAAGCAAAAAAAATCGACTTTGTCATCGCCGATTATGCCATGCCGTTCATGAAGGGCACCGAGCTGCTGAGCCGCATCCGCTCCCATAATACATTACGCGATATCCCTTTTCTGATGATCACCGCAGAGGCCAACAAGGAAGTCGTTGCCGAGGCAGCCGAACACGATGTCGATGCCTATCTGACCAAACCGTTCGTCACTGCCGTGCTTGAACACAAGATAGATGAACTGCTGGCTAAAGCCCAGGACCCCGATCCGCTGACCCTGCATCTGCGGTTGGCCCGTGACCTTGAGGAAAAAGGGGATATCCCCGCCGCTATTGAAGAGGCGAAAAAGGCATCAGCCGCCAACCCCGGATCCTCACGCCCTTTCAGGGAGCTGGGCCGCCTGATGCTCAAGGCCGATGACATGCCCAAGGCACTGAAATGTTTCCTGAAAGCTATTAAAATCAACCGACTGGATGTGACATCCTACCATTATCTGGGCCAGATCTTCTACCGCCAGGGGGAAATTGATAAAGCCATCGGTTATTTTGCCCTGGCCATGGAAATAAGCCCCCGCCATTCCGACCGGGCCATTAAATTTGCCCGCCTGCTGGCCAAAAAAGGCGACAGCATGGAAGTGGGGAAGGTTCTGCGGCTCATTGCCAAAAACAATGAAGGTGACGCCGATATCCTGGAAGAAATTGCCGAAGTGGCAATGGATCAGGGGCTTTTCGTGCTGGCCGTCAAATGTTACCGATCTCTTCTCAAAGATCAGTCGGACAATCTGCTGATCAATAAGAAGCTGGGCATGGCTCTGCAAAAGAACGGGACATACAATGAGGCGGTTCTGCATCTTGAAAAAGCAGCAAGCAAGTATGGGGAGGATCTTGATCTGCTTCTCAGCCTGGCCCAGGCCTTTCTTGACATGCACATGCTTATCCGGGCCGACAAATGGGCCGCCATCGCCCACCGCCTTTATCCCGACAACCCTGAAGCAAAAATAATTCTTGATAAGTGCCTGTAAGCCGGCCGCTGTATGAAAAAACACAACACCATACTCTTGGCAATCCGGACCTCGAGCAATCAGGGCGGGGAAATTCTGGGCAGCAGGTGGCTTCCCCTTGTTGATGCCGTCCGGCAGGCGCTGGCCAAATCGGGATTCGAGCAGCCTGAGAGCAGTGACGAACTGCTGCTCTTCATCTTTCCCAATCCTTTCCTGGCCCTCATCTCTCTGCTTGAGGGTCTGGAGTCGGCCAAGGCAGAGCATGGCTGGCAGGAAAGCCATGGCGCCCTGCCGATTCAAACAGTCATCCACCTCATTGAGGAAGAAGACACCCTGCCCCAGATCCAGCAACCCTCCGCCAGCGAGTGGGATCTGCTGCTGCAGGAAGCCATCTATATAACCCGTCCTCTGATGCAAAACTGGAAGGAGCTGATGGCCGGCCGTGATCTTCCCAAGCACAGATTTGAAGATGACGGAGGCGGCTTTTTCCAGATGGTTATCGCCGGCAAGGCCGCCATCTTAAAGGTGGAACTTTTCTCATACCGCAGTCTGGCAGTGCACGGCAAACTCAAGGAATGCTTTTACTGTGGGATGACCAGTCATACTCCGGCAAATTGTCCCAGCAAGTTCATCAATATGAAAGTTCGGGGAATGGATCAGCTCGGCTACCTGCCATTTGAAGATTTGAACTCCATCTATAAGAAAATTTTCCCTGATTATTCCGCCTGCAGCAAGAAGTGCGCCGCGGGCATCAAACCGCCGCAGCTCAGGCAGGATAAGGAACTGCTGGTTTTTGTCTCTTTTCTTGACCTCAACCGAATTTATCAGCTTCGCTTTCTGGCCAACATCGCCTTCAGTCTCAACGCCAAGTGGGACGTCCAGGACAGCACAGACAAGATCAACATTGACAGCCGTAATCTCCATTTAGGTCTTGATTGCCTGCGCGTCGGTCAGTACGGGCAGGCAGTGGAACTGCTCTCCAGAGAAAGCAAAAAGAGGGGGGGCAAACAGTTCTACGCCGCCGTGGGCCTGGCCTTCTGTGCCCTGGAGCAGGGACGGGCCAAGGATATGGGCCATTATCTGGAAAGGGCGAAAACCATCGCCTCCCAGGAAAAAGAGCGCCTCTACAGTCATCTGCTGCTTTCCCGCTATTATGAACTGCATAATAATTCGTGGAAAGCGAAAGAGGCCGTAAACAACGCCGTCAAAATCAATGCCGACGCCTTGGAGTGCCAGTACCGCAAAATACAGCTCAATGTCCGCTATGGTTTTGATAAAGGTGATCTCAAACGGCTGCGCTTCCTCATGCTGGGACAGAAAGAAATTTTCATGACCGCTCTCATGGACCCACTGCTCTTGCCGGAGCAGGGCCTGGTCAACGATCTCGCCATTGAACATATGCAGTATCAGCGGCAGGAGGCGGCAAAGAACATGGCCATGGCCGAAGCAGAGTCTACCGAACTCCGATACTGGTTTGACGAACATGATCCTTGTATTGAGGAAAACGACAGGGCGCTGAACGAGTTGCACAAACAGTACCAAAAGGAGACCTATTATGATCTTCTTGACGTTCTGGAGCGGGCACAAGGGCACGCCTACGGCTGTCAGCGGATACGAAAAACCAAAATCGAAAAATTTGAGGCAAGAAAAAAGGATCTCGAAAACAAACTCAAGCAATACCAGGACTTCTGGCAGTGTTATGAATACAAGAGCTTTTTTAAATCCTGCCAGCAGTCGCTGCTCTCGGTAATCAATGCACTCCATGAGACACGTGGCCTGATTGCCTGGCAGCAGGGCCAGGAGTACCGGGCAGCCGTCAATCTGCTTGATCAGGTGGAAATATCCCTTTCCTCCATGCAGGAAATGCAGGGCAAAATGATCTGGATCAGGCTGTTTTTAAACAGCGTGAAACTCTTTGTCAAAAAAATGATAGTTGCCGAACTGTCGCTGCTTAGTGCCGGCTTTGTTGTTTTCATGGTATTGCCCATGCTGCTGAGCAACACCTCCTACGCGTCACTGCACAGTATTCTCAGTGATCCCCTCCTGCAGAAAAAAAGCTTGCTGATCTCGACTTTCTTCCTGGCCCCTTTCCTGGCAATAATCTGGACCTTATGGCAGATAAAGGACGAGTACTGACTTGGAATGCGGATTTCCATCAGCCATGAGCCATCACCCATCAGCTATCCTATCACCCACAACCCTGTTTCTTCCCTGCTGCTTGGCCTTGTATAAACGCTTATCGGCAAGCTCCAGCAAGTCGGTCATATTCAGTGAGGACAGCTCGCCGGCCGATGCCACGCCGACAGAGATTGTGATGGAAATTTTTTCACCCTGATAAATAAAGTGATGGTCGGCGACCTTTTTCCTCAACCGCTCGGCGAAATCCACCCCGCTTTTCACCGCGCCCTGGCCTATGCCGTAAAATTCCTCTCCGCCATACCTGCCCACGTCATCCTCTATTCTTTTGGTGGAGAGCATGACCGAGGCCAATTCCTCCAGAATGAGATCACCGGCCAGATGACCATGGATATCATTGACCGATTTAAAAAAATCGATATCGATCATGAGAAAGGAAAAATCCTTGATGTGGCCGCGCTCTCGCTCGGCGATTTTTACCTCCAGAATCCTCTCCATGATCTTTCTCTGGGGCAGACCGGTCAGTTCGTCAAAATAACCGATCTTTTCCAGCAGATCCTTCTGTTCCATCTCCTTGGTGACATCGGTGAGGCAACCCAGGGAAAGAGAGATTTTATCCTGCGGAAATGTTTCGATGCTGCCCTGATCCTTGAGCCAGATGACCCTGCCGCCGGGCAGGCCGACCTGATACACCGCCTCCACATGTCCCGTTTTCCTGACCTCTTCCCGCAGGTCGATTCTCTTGCCGGACAACTGCTGCCGCGTGAGGATTTCTTCTTCAACATCATACCCTGCCGGGTCCGCGTAGCGATAAACGCGCCGGTCAAGGATGGCTTCCCGGAACACCCTGGAAATATTGATACTGTTACAGCCAAGCAGTTCAATGAACCGGTTTCCCGTGTATTCATACCAGATAATATTTTCTCCCTCATTCCAGGCGGCCAGATAGGGCATGAGCGGATAGCCGCACTGTTCAATATTCTCTGAGGCGAAAATAATCGTCTTGACCCTTTCCTTGATGGCGTCACTGTAATTGCCGAAAAGAATCCTGCCCACGTAATTGGCTGGTGCTTTCAGCACAGTTTTCTTTTTCATGGCTTGGTAAACTTGATCGCGTAAGTAGCAAAAATAAAAACGGAAAACACTCCTGCCGCAACCCGACAGGAAACAGGTCGCACCCCTTTTTTAACGACTAACTATACGATAAAATGTATCGAAAAGATAATAATTTATTAACTGTTTCAGTATGTGTTAACTGTTCATATTGTTCAGTTGCTATAATCAGTCATTGCCAGCCGCGGGCATGCATCACAAACCCCACATCAAGGAAGGAATAATGAAAATTTTTCATCTCACCCGTGGATGACAATCCTCTGGGGGGTGCAGACCGACCACAACAAACCCATGCATTTCGATCTGTTCAGGAAGGTGGCCAGGGCGGAATGGGATACTCTGTTTTTTTTCTACGGGGTGATTCTCTGTGTGGGGTGCTGTCGCAGTTTGGTTATATGGCATAGTTCAAACTTAATCTGACATTGTGCTCTTGAAAGAGTGAGGGTTACCGGGAAAAGAAGTAAAAAAAGTTTGTTTTGATCTGCTGTCCCGTTGTACCCTGTTATGTACAGTAAAAAAGGGAGGATACATGGGAACAAACAATTCTTTTTTTCTTGAGGTTATCGAATGGCTTGATGCAACCGGCGAGCAGATGCTTTGCCGTATACCTGAATCCGGATCAGGCGAAATCAAATGCGGGGCGCAGCTCATAGTGCGGGAAAGTCAGGCTGCAGTCCTTTTCTACAAGGGGAAGGCCTGTGATGCATTCGGCCCGGGGCGTCACACCCTTACCACCGGTAATATACCTCTGCTGACCAAAATACTGGCCATACCATGGGGGATGACCAGCCCTTTGCGAGCTGAGGTTTATTTTGCCAATCTCAAAGTCTTTCCAAATCTCAAATGGGGAACCAGCAACCCGGTGGCCTTTCGGGATAATGAGCTGGGGCTTGTTCGACTGCGGGCCCATGGGGTCTTTAATATCCGCATTATTCAGCCCGTTCTCTTTATCAACACCATGGCCGGCACCATGGGAAAATTTACCACAGAGGGAGTTGAGGAATATCTCAAGCAGGTTATTGTTTCCCGGTTTAACGATTATCTTGGTGAAGAGCTTGATACCCTGCTTAACCTGCCCGGACGCTTTGATGAATTGGCCGATGGATTAAAAAAGCGGCTTAAAAAGGATTTTTCCCGATTCGGCCTTGAGCTTGACGCACTCTTTATCACCTCCATCACCCCACCGGCTGATGTGCAGGCGGCAATTGATGATAGAAGTCGGTTGTCGGTAATCCAGGACATGGATAAATTTGTCACCATGAAGGCTGCCATGGCCATGGAAAAGGCAGCTGAGTCCGGTGGCGAAGCCGGCGCCGGTCTTGGCCTCGGCATGGGAATGATGATGCCTGCCATGTTTGCAGGATTTCGTCAGCAGACATTTCCGCCCAACGCCCCTGTTGCCGGTGCCGTGTCTCCATCACCTGAGGTGCTCTGTCCCGACTGTCACAACAGCATTCCTGATGATGCGCGTTTTTGCCCTTATTGCGGGCATCAGCAGGTCATCATGGCCCAGTGCGCCAACTGCGGCAAAAATATTGCGCCCAATGCCCGATTCTGTTCCCGTTGCGGTCACCCGGCAAACGAGAAGCCAACTGCATTGATATGTCCCGGATGCCAGACGGAAAATCTGCCCCAGGCTACATTTTGTAACCACTGTGGAAACAGGCTGACATGATATGGACCTTTCCGTTGAGCAAGGGTGCCCTCAATGCGGTGCGCCGGTCAGCATTGCCGAGTCCGACAGATTTTTTGTCTGCCCCTTCTGCAAGGTCAGCAATTTCATAGTCAACCCGGCCGGAGCACGGTACGCGCTTCCCTGTGGCAACAGCCTTGATCAAGAAAGCGGTGATCTTTACTTTATTCCTTATATTCGTTTCAGGGGGTCCGTTTTTCTGGTAAGCGGCAGAGAGGTCAGCCATCGCATAGTTGATACCACCCAGCTTGGCTTTACCGACCACCTCTTTTCCCCCTCTCTTGGCCTGCGTCCCCAGGCAATGAAGTTAAAAAGAGTGAGTTTCCAGACATCCGGACGCTTTCTCCCCCTGACCATAAAAACTCAGAGCATCCTTGCCCGGGCGGCAAATCTTTCCGATATGGCCTCCCGCAGCAATTCGGAAATGCTCCACCGCGCTTATATCGGAGAGAGTCTCAGCTTTATTTATCTGCCAGTCAGACAGGATGAGAGAAACCTCTTTGATGCAGTCACCAATTCTCCTTTATCCCCGGCGCCAACCGACACCTTTCTCCAGGAAAGAAGCAAGCCTTTTCAGCGAAAATGGCAGTCTGAATTTATTGCAGCTCTGTGCCCCCAATGCGGCTGGGAGCTGAAGGGCGAAGGGGATTGTCTGGCAGTGCCCTGCACCAATTGTGATACGGCCTGGGAGGTAAGCGGTAAAGGGCTGAAGGAATTGGAGTGGCAGCAGGGAGAGTCCCGGGACGCAATGGCGATGTGGCTCCCTTTTTGGAAGATATCCACTGATATTCCAGAGCTTTCAATCAGTACATTTGCTGATTATGTCAGGGTGACCAACCAGCCCCTCCCGGGCGGACGGCCAAGGAAAGAGGAGCTGATGAGTTTCTTTATCCCGGCATTTAAAGTGCGGCCCAAGATTTTTCTCCAGACGGCAACAAGAATAACCTTGTCCCAAAATCACTTTCAACTGGCTCCCGGAGGAGGCCCTATCAGTCGGAGATATCCGGCAAATCTTGCCCGCAGTGAAGCCCGACAGTCCCTTAAAGTCATCCTGGCAGCATCGGCACTCAACAAAAAAGAGGTCTATCCTCTTCTGCCCCGCATCCGCTTTACCAATGTTTGTGCTACTCTGGTCTATCTCCCGTTTCATGACGACGGACATGACTTTATCCAGGAACAGAGCGGGGTGACCATTGCGAAAAGTGTTTTGTCCTGGGGCAAAAAATTATAAAAGCTCCGTAAAGACTGGGAACGGTGTGTATGCGTCCTGTTAATGTCGGGCCAACATCAGGTGGCATAGGTTCCTGATGCGCCGTAGCGACCTGTTCAGACCGCATAGAAGGTGATCCGGGCTCCAACCCTTCTCACCTTTTATAGGGTAGATAAAAATGCTGGATTCAGACGTTACCTAAAGTGCATGAATGATTCTTGCGGCGGGAGCACTCACTCGCTTTTTCCCCGGACCGCCCTCTCCAGGATCCGGTAACTGCGCTCCACCATGTCGCGCGGCTCAATCATGAGGCCGGCCTGGATCATGGCGTTATCATAGATCTGCTTGACAATGGTTCTGGCAAATTCCTCGTCCGCCACCCGCATATCCGCCAGTCCTTTGATAAGGGGATGCCCGGTGTTGATCTCCAGGTTTTTGCTGGCTATTTTATGCTCCACGTTGGTGGCGCGCATGACCCGTTCCATGCTGCTGGTGAAAAAACCGTCCGGATTAACGATCATGGCCGGGCTGTCAACCAGCCTTTTGGAAACAACCACCTCCTTGACCTTGTCGCCCAGCGCATCCTTCATCCACTTGGTCAGCGTCTGGGCAATGGGCTCATCAAGCTTCGGCGCGCCGGTTGCCTCGTTTTCCTCCTTGTCCTCCCCGGTTTTTTCAGGCAGCTTCAGATCAGCCCGATCGGCGGAAACAAGCTTTTTGCCCTCATACTCGTGCAGATGGCTGAAGACAAAGTCATCAATGGGTTCCATGGTATAGACGATTTCAACGTCGCGCCGCTTGAACACCTCGGAATAGGGACCTGTCTCGATGGCGTGGCGGGTCGGTCCGTTGATGTAATAAATCTCATCCTGGCCTTCCTTCATCCGGCCGACATAATCGTCAAGGGAGATGAGTTTGCCGTCCTCTGATTTTGATGATTCAAAACGGAGAAGTTTGGCAATATCATCACGGTGGGTATAATCAACGGTGGCCCCTTCTTTCAGAAAGATACCGAATGTCTTCCAGAATTTTTCATATTGTTCCGCTTCATTTTTCGCCTGATCCTTGAGGAATTTCAGAAAACGGCTGGTGATGATCTTTTTCAGCTTGGTGACCAGGGCGTTATCCTGCAGGGCCTGCCGGGAGATATTCAGGGGCAGGTCCTCGCTGTCAACCACCCCCTTGAGAAAACGCAGCCATTCGGGCAGGATGTTTTTGCTGTGCTGTTCGATGAGCACCTTCTGGCAGTAAAGACTTACACCGGGATCCATGCGGCCGAATCCCATCAGCTCAATATTATCCTGCGGCACAAAGAGCAGGGAGTTGATGGCCAGGGGGGCGTCGGCGCTGAAGTGGAAATAACTCAGCGGCTCATCAAAGGCATTGGCAATGAACTTGTAAAACTCATTGTACTCTTCGGCCTTGATATCTTCTTTGCCCTTGGTCCACAGGGCCTGCACCGTGTTGACCTTTTCTCCGCCCACGTTGATGGGAAAGCTGACAAAATTGGAGTACTGCTTGATAATGCGCTTGATCGTTGCTTCGCTGGCATAATCAAAGGCGTCGTCGTTGAGCTCGATGATCACTTTCGTGCCCCGGTGCAGACCGCTTTCAGGGTTAAGGCTAAAGCTGCCGGTACCGTCGGACGACCACTCATAGCCCTCCGCATCAACAAGGTAGGAACGGGACTGGACCCGCACCATTTTGGCCACCATAAAGGCCGAATAAAAACCCACGCCGAACTGCCCTATCAGGTTCACCTCCTTCTCTTGGGCCTGATCCAGCTCGGCAAGAAAGGTCTTTGAGCCTGAATGGGCGATGGTGCCGAGATTATGCTCCAGTTCGTCCCGGGTCATGCCGATGCCCGAGTCGGTAATGGTCAGGGTGTGCTCCTTGTCATTGGCGGTGATATTTATTTCCAGTGAAGCGTCAGCATCGAACACCTCTTCTTCCATGAGCTTCTGGTGCCTGAATTTTTCCAGGGCATCTGCGCAGTTGGAGATAAGTTCCCGCAGAAAAATGTCTTTTTCCGTATAAAGCGAGTGGATGACGATATCGAGCAGCTTTTTGACTTCAGCCTGAAATTCTTTTGTTTCCGTTTTTCCTGTCATTGCCATACTCCGTTGAACTGATTTTATCTGTGATATCCTGCCACATGAGGTAATCTTGTTGACGCAACCCCTGATACGGGTCCGCGGATGAATTTGTGACGGTAAGATAATCATCAAACCGGGTCTGTCAACCCTGCCGTTGTCAGGAACAGTTCTCTTTTTTTAAGTTGCATACCGGTATGGCTGCTGGTATTATTTTTAATTTTTGATCACATAACTTATTATATAATCAACCACCCACTACCCCAACCTGCCAATTTCGCCGGTCTTGCAGATATCTCCGCCGCTTTTTGCGACAACGCAGAGCTTTCTGTTTCCTGGTATGTTTCCTGACCATGGCAATAAGGAGAAAATAGATGACGATAAGAGAAGATGCCATAAACCGGAAAATGACTTCCATTTTTGAGCAATGCGCAAAGAACGAAGGGATATCGCCGCAAGTACTGATGGAAGGAGTGGCCCATGGCGTCATTGCCGTTCCCAAGAATAAAAACCATGATTTCGAGAGAATCATGGCGGTGGGCAAAGGCCTTTCCACCAAGGTCAATGCCAATATCGGCGCATCCCGTGACATGCCCGGCCTGGAACAGGAACTGGAAAAACTCTGTGTTTCCCTGAAGGCCGGCGCCGATACCGTCATGGATCTCAGTATGGGGGAAAATCTTAACGAGGTGCGCAGAGGCATTCTTGCCCGCTGTCCCGTTCCCCTGGGCACGGTGCCGGTTTATCAGACCGTGGCCGATGTGGTGGAGCGGCAGAAAAAGGAAATCGGCGAAGTGACCGTTGATCAGATGCTGGCCACCATCGAGCAGCAGGCCAAAGACGGTGTTGATTTCATGACCATTCACTGCGGCCTGACAAGAGATGCCCTGACAAGGTTGCAGAACCACAAGCGCCTCATGGGGGTGGTCAGCCGGGGAGGATCCTTCACCATTGAATGGATGGCATACAATAACAAGGAAAACCCCTTTTACGAACATTTTGATCAGATCATGGCCATCCTGAAAGAATATGAAGTGACTATCAGCCTGGGCGACGGCCTGCGGCCCGGTTGTCTGGCCGACGCCACCGACCGGGGCCAGATCCAGGAGCTGATCCATCTCGGCGAGCTGACACTGCGGGCCTGGGATGCCGGCGTGCAGGTTATTGTCGAAGGGCCGGGCCATATGCCAATGGACCAGATACAGGCCAACATGCTGCTGCAGAAACGTCTCTGCCACGGCGCTCCGTTCTATGTTCTCGGGCCCCTGGTGACGGATATCGCTCCCGGCTATGATCATATCACCGGCGCCATCGGCGGGGCCATTGCCGCCGCCGCCGGCGCCGATTATCTCTGCTACGTCACTCCGGCCGAGCATCTCAAACTGCCCTCAGCCGAGGATGTACGGGAAGGGGTGATCGCCTCCCGCATCGCCGCCCACGCCGCAGACATTGCCAAAGGAGTGCCCGGAGCCCTGGACAAGGATATCGCCATGGCCAAATGCCGCAACAGGCTGGACTGGAAAGGGCAGATCGAATTGTCCCTTGATCCTGACAAGGCTCTGCGCTATCGTGAAGAGGGGAACTCCTACAAGGGAGATGCCTGCAGCATGTGCGGCTCCTACTGCGCAATCAAGGTTTATAAAAAAGCCACCTTGCCCGGCCGCGGCGGCACGGATAAAAAATAATATCGTTTCGGAGGTCTGTCATGACTGATATTTTCACGCCTGTGGTGGATTTTATCAACTACACCCAGTTGCTTGAACAAATACGGCAGGTTGATGTCAAAGGTCTCTTCACCAATCCTTGGTTTCTCGTGCCTTTCATCGCCCAGATCGGCTGGTGGTTCTACAAGCAGGCGCTGAACAGCCTGGTCTGCACCGCCTTGGCCATCGGCATCTGGTGGTTCTCCGGCACCACTTATGCCCAGCAGATGGTGATCAATGGCGAGCTGCAGCTCGGCAAGGTTCTGCCCGTGGCCGGGTTAGGCCTGGGGGTGATCGTGTTGCTCGTCTATCTCTTTATCATCCGCTCTGATTGACAGTGTCCACTCTTGTCAATATCTACACCTCTCTTTTTGATCATTTCGGCCCGCAGAAATGGTGGCCCGGAGAGACACCCCTTGAGATGCTGGTGGGGGCCGTGCTTACCCAGAATACCAACTGGTCCAATGTCAGCCGGGCCATAGGTAATCTGAAAGAAGAGAACCTCCTCTCCTTTGCCACGCTCGACAGTCTGTCGGAAGCCGAGCTTGCGGAAAATATACGGCCATCAGGCTACTTCAACCTGAAGGCAAGGCGCCTCAAGAACCTGCTTGCCCTGATCAGACAGGAAGAGCCGGCCGGCGACCTGGATCTCTTTTTCAGTCGGGAGACCTCCACCCTGCGGGAAAAGCTTCTCTCCGTCAAAGGGATCGGCCCTGAAACTGCAGACTCCATCCTACTTTATGCCGCGCAGAAACCCGTTTTTGTGGTGGATACCTATACCTACCGCATGCTAACGCGGCATGGCCTCATCGGGCAGGAAACTGACTACGCCGAGATGCAGGAACTGTTCATGGATACGCTGCCTGCCGATGCAAAACTTTTTAATGAGTATCATGCGCTGATCGTCCGGCTGGGCAAGGAGTACTGCAAAAAAAGCAGGCCTCGCTGCCAGCAATGCCCTTTGCGGCAATTCGAACCGCTGCTTATTGACTGAAACCGGCACGGCGCAAACCATGCATCTGCAAGGATATACAATGTTCAATGGCCTTACACGCATGACCATGTCACTGCTCATGTTCATCTTCGCAGCCCATATACTGTTCTCCGCCCCGCAGCTATCCCTGGCCGAGGAGCAGCAGGCTTTTTCCGCCGGCGATATCATCAAAAAAAGATTCTCCACAGAAGATGCGCGCGCATGGGTGACCGCCGGGGGGGAATCCGTCTATTCCTTTGATATGGCTGCCGTTTTTTACCGCAAGAGGGATTTCCAACCGGCATGGGCAGGCCCTGACAGCCGCTTCCCCCAGGCTGATGCACTGATCAGCGCCATTCATGAGGCACACCTGGAAGGATTGATCCCCGAATACTACCATATCAGGGCCATTGAATCATTACTGGCGCAACTGCGCACAAGCCGAGAAGACAGTCCATCCCCTGATCCCGCGATGCTGGCCGACCTTGATGTGCTGCTTACCGACTCCTTTCTCTTGCTGAGCTGCCATCTTTCCAACGGCTGCATCAACCCCATCATGCTCAAGGCGGAATGGTTCGCCTACAATGAAAAAATGGACGTGACAGCAGTTCTGGAAAAATCACTGCAAGAAAACCTGATCAAAGAAACATTGAGCGATCTTACCCCAAAAGAAAAGATCTACACCAGACTGCGGCAGGCCCTCGCCCAGTACCGGCAGATGGCGGCACAGAACGTGGAGTGGCCTTTGATCGACGCATCAAGACCGCCGTTAAAAAAGGATACCCGCGACAAAAGAATCCCTGCCATCAGGCAGCGGCTTGCGGTTTTGGGCGACTTGCCGGCCGGGGAAAACATAACTGATGAACTTTTCGACAAGGGATTAGATAGGGCGGTGCTCAGCTTTCAAAAAAGACACGGGCTTGATGCCGACGGAGTCATTGGCGCAAAAACCTTCAATGCCCTGAATATTTCCCCGGAAAAACGGGTGCGCCAGATAGAGCTGAACCTGGAGCGCCTGCGCTGGAGTTTCAGAAATCCCGGCAATCGCTATCTTGTGGTTAATATAGCAAATTTTGCGCTTGATGTTGTTGAAAACGGCTCTACCGTTCTGACCATGAAGGTCGTGGTGGGCAAACCTTTCTGGAATACGCCGGTTTTCAGCCAGAAAATGAACTATTTGGTGCTGAATCCCTCATGGAACATCCCAAGAAGCATTGCTGTTGAGGAAATACTGCCGAAGATCCGCAAGGATCATCATTATCTGCTCAATAACAACATCAAGGTTCTGCAGAGCGGTAACACCATTGAGGGCAAAAAACTGCAGGCCATAGAGTGGTCACGGCTGAACATTGACTATTTCCCTTACCGGTTGCGCCAGGACCCCGGCCCCAAAAATCCCCTCGGCAGCATCAAATTCATGTTCCCCAACAAGTTTGATGTGTATCTGCACGACTCGCCACATAAAGGTCTTTTTCAGCACAATGTCCGGGCCTTCAGCCATGGATGCATCCGCATCGAAAAGGCGTTTGAACTGGCGGCATACCTGTTGCGCGACAGTAAAAAATGGAAAAGGGAGGAAATCCTTGCGGCCATAGCAGACGGCAAGGAGCAAACCGTCAACCTGCCGCAACCTGTTCCCGTCCATCTCCTCTATCTGACCGCCTGGGTTGATGACAATAATATCCTGCAATTCCGGGATGATATTTACGGAAGAGATATGGTGCTTGATGATTCGCTGCCGGCAAACATTCTTCCGGCAACAAGGGAACACAACTCGAAAGCGCCGTGATTTTTCCCGAGTACGGGACATCGGCAGCCCATTTCCACGTGGGACCGCAGCAACAATTGCTTTGCCAGGGGCATGGAATATGCTATGATTTATTTCGTGGCTTTCAAGTAGGCTATTTCTTCCATCCCTATGACCTGAAACCGGCCAAAATCCTGTGAGGCTCCATAACAAATGAACGGATTTCAGCGCAGTTTAAGCAGAAGAGGATTTATCACCTTAGGTCTCATCACCGCCCTTTCAAGCGCCATTCCCCTTGAAGCGCTCGGTGCAGTGAGAAAGATGATCGCCCCGGAAAGATCTCTTTCCTTCTATAACACCCATACCGGTGAAAAACTGCGGTCAACTTACTGGTGTCAGGGCAGATATGTCCCCGGCGCACTGGCCGATATCAACCGCATTCTGCGGGATCATCGCACCGGCGATATCAAAAAGATTGACACGAATCTCCTGGATTTACTCTATGTGCTCCATGGAGAGTTCAACACCTGTGAGCCCTTCCACATCATTTCCGGCTATCGCTCTGCCAAAACAAACAATCTCTTAAGAAAACGCAGCGGAGAGGTGGCCAAAAGCAGTCTCCACACCTGCGGCAAGGCTGTGGATATCCGTCTTCCCGTGCGAAAACTTAAAAACCTGCTGACCGCTGCCGTCGAACTGAAAAGAGGCGGAGTCGGTTACTACCCGGAATCCGATTTTATTCATGTTGATGTTGGCAGAGTTCGATACTGGTAACAAAAAATTTTACTATCTGTTGCGAGAATAGGGCCCCCAGTTGGCAACAACCCGGAGGACCTGGCCACTGGCAAGTCTTGTTCGGTAAAGGTCGGTTTTTTGGTGCACTCAGGCGCATATGCTGCTTATCCCCGCCTGATGATGCTTTTCGGCCAAAAGTATTCCTGCTTCTCTTTACCACCTGATCTTGCCCTTGCCTTTTGACCCACGCCCTCTGATTTCTCTTCTACGATAAGCTGCCTGGCCTTCTAACTTCTCGCCTCAGAAGGAATCGACACAAATAATTTCTTACATTTTCAACCCAAAGGAGACGGAGCATGACACGCGATGAAATAATGAAAATTATCAAAGAACAGAATGTCCACTTTTTCCGGCTGCAGTTTGTCGATATCTTCGGTTTTATGAAAAACATCGCCCTGCCGCTCAGTCAGATCAAAAAGGCCTTGGACGGCAAGATGATGTTTGACGGTTCTTCCATTGACGGCTTTGTCAGGATCAATGAGTCCGATATGTATCTCAAGCCCGACTATGACACCTTCACCGTCCTGCCCTGGCGCACCAAGGACGGGAATTCTGCCGCCCGCATTATCTGTGATGTTTACAGGTCAGACGGGATAACCCCGTTTGAAGGCTGCCCCCGCAACAACCTCAAAAGGGTGCTGGCGGAGGCCAAGGAGCTCGGCTACACCATGCAGGTCGGCACGGAATGCGAGTTCTTCTTTTTTGAGAAAAACGAGAAAAAGTATCCCACCACCAATACCCACGACGTTGCCGGCTACTTCAGTGTTGATCCTGAAGATTGCGGTATTGACGCCCGCCGGGAGATCATTCTCACCCTCGAGGCCATGGGATTTGAGATCGAAGCATCCCATCATGAGGTGGCGGAAGGCCAGCACGAGATCAATTTCAAATATGCCGATGCCCTGACCTGCGCCGACAACACGGTGACATTCAAGTGGGTTGTGCGCTCCATCGCCGCCAAGTACGGCCTGCACGCCACCTTTATGCCCAAGCCTGTTTTCGGCATCAACGGCTCGGGCATGCATACCAATCAATCCCTGTTCAATCTGGACGGCAGCAACGCCTTCTATGATCCGAACGGGCCGCTGCAGCTCAGCGAAATCGCCTATCATTACATTGCCGGCATTCTCAAAAATGCCAGGGGATTTGCCGCGGTGACCAATCCGCTGGTCAACTCCTACAAGCGTCTGGTCGCCGGCTATGAGGCTCCTGTCTATGTGGCCTGGTCTGCCTCCAACCGCTCCGCGCTTATCCGCATCCCCGCCTCCCGGGGTTTAGGCACCCGGACAGAGGTGCGCTGCCCGGATCCAACATGCAATCCCTATCTGGCCCTGGCAATGATGCTCAATTCCGGCCTTGAGGGCGTTAAGAACAAACTGCAGGCCCCGCCTGCCGTTAATCAGGATATTTTCGCCATGACGGCCAGTGAAAAAGAAGCTGCCGGCATTCCCTCACTGCCGGCCAATCTCAAGGAGGCCATTGACGAGCTCAAGGCAACCCCCCTTGCCAGGGAAACCCTGGGCGAACATATCTTCAGCAAATATATCGAGGCAAAGGAGAAGGAATGGGATGCCTACCGTATCTCGGTTACCGACTGGGAAAAGGATAATTATCTGAGCATCTACTGAGCTGGAAAGAAAGCGGAATTTTAATTTCATAAAAAATTGTAACTACTCAGGTGCATAGTCTGTAGGTGTTTAGTCTATTAGTGATGAAAAATTACCAGATGAGGCCTGCTTTGACCTCTTAATTTCGACCTATTTGTGAACAAATTTTAGCCTTAATACCTAACTGGCTTGTAATGCTTTGTTTTTATACCTAACAGACTACAGTCTAATAGTCTAAACAACCTGAGTAGTTACTCCGATTTAAAGAAAAATAGGATTGTGGTTGAAATGATTTCTTCTTGATATAAAAGTTTGACTGAATAAAACTCGATAAATCTCTATTTAATCGAGCCAGTGGCAAGGTCTAATTTCTATCAATTGGCACAAAGTTACGTATACTTTGGAAATATGTAGACCGGGTCTGCCCGGAAGATAATTAAGTAAGGTGTCACCGGAACTCGCGGGTATCTTTTAGCTGTTTTTACTTGCAAAATATCAAAATGATGGTTTGGTTTTTAATAAACATGGATGAGGGGAAACGATGACCGGTCTTTGTCATTCGCCCAGGTTGTCCAGCGGGCTCTTGAGTGCCTTGATGTCGCTCTTTATGACATGGGTATAATTTTCGGTGTTCTTTACATCGTCATGGCCAGATTTTTCAGGAATTATCAACTTATCAGGGCAAATTGACCTGATAATCAATGGTTGGGTGTACCAATCCAGAGTATGCTCAGTTGTTTTCATTGACACAAAAAAAAGTACAACTCCGTATAGGCCAAGGGAAAAATCATGCCAATTGAACCAGGGAGTTTTTCTCTCGGAGTTGTCGCTGGCGGACTTATCGTAGGAGTCGCAAACCACTATCTCGCCAAAATCCGAGCCAAAGAGGACCGAGGAATCAGCGGGTTCAATAACGCAGCAATAAAATTTAGAAGCACTATTGTCAACGAACTTGCCGGATTGTATCCAATCCAAACAGACATGAAAATCGATATAAGTTCCAGGATTAATTCCTCTTTCCCCAAAATACAATCCGCTGTCGAAGAATTTAAACCATTTGTCGTCAGACGTGAGGCTAGAGCTTTCGCAAACGCATGGAAGCAATACTATATATATTGCAAATATACAGCACCTGAAGGATTTGCCGGTAAAAGTCTTAAGGATATGGTTAATGGAGTTGAAAATTCTATCAAATTCCGTGAAAAGTTTAAGCATAATATTGATCTCTTGCTATCATTTGCAAAAATCACATTAAAATAAGAGAAAGGACAAATTAAATGAAAGCTAAATCCATCATTTCTGTCCCCATCAAAAAAGACGGCTCTGTTTTTGCCATTATCTTCTTGGATGATACAGGGAAAGAAATCACAGTTGAGTTTCCTGGCTCAGAAGTTCACAAGTTAGTCAGGTATGTCCAAGCCATCTCGCCAATTGCACCAACCGAAACGCCACAGCCACCAGGGAACGAGAAAGCTTTTCCATTAACCAGGTATGAAATTGGAAAAGGTTTCCCATCAGGTGTTTTTTTGGTGATGCAATCTTTTGTCTTTGGACGCATGTCGTTTGCGCTAGACCTGGAGACTGCCAAACAAATGTCGGATGACCTACAATCATGTGTGGGGAATCTTCAAGTGGATAAATCCAATCATCAGCATTAATAAACATAAAACCTCCCAACCATCGGCTTCACACGGATTGCCGAAACTGCCGGCAACCGGTGAGCCGTAACGTTATGTGAGGCCAGAATTGAATATCCATCGAAATTGCCATGACTATAAGTGCAGAGGTTGGCGATGAGTAAAATTGATCTAAAAAATGTAAGCGATGGCTTTCTGGCATATTCTTGGTCAAACTTGTCTCCGCGCAATCGAGCTAAAGTTATGGCTGGCTCACCAAAAACCGTATGGCTCTTTGGAGCTGGAGCTTCCCACCATTATAATTTAAATTCTCGGGGCGTACCGGTACCCCTTGCTAATGGCTTCTTTGAAGCCTTTAATGCACTACCAACATCAGAGGGTTTTCACGCGCACGTTGGTCCTCTAATTTCCTTCCTTGGTCATTACAGAGGTATCGAACCTAATAAGGTATCCCAATGGAATGAAAATATCGAAGATTTTATGACAGATATTGAGGACGGTATTACAGAAATAAAGGAAAAGAAGTCGAAGGGGCAGTTAATTCAGAACATGTCTAAAGGTTTTGCTCTTTCGGGAGTTTTTAACAACATGAACTTTATTTTTGCTAACGTAATCAACGAAGCACAAAACGGCCCGTCAGAATCATTTTACCGCTATCTTCTGGATTTTTGCGGACCAGACGACGCATTTATAACGTTTAACTGGGACACTCTATTAGACAGAGCTCTCGTAGACACTGGAGGCTGGAGCCCTAACGAAGGGTATGGGTTGCAGTTCTCTTCTATGCTGGATGGAACATGGAAACAGAAAATTGAAGGAGCGCAAAATTTCACAACCAATTGGAAGCTCTTAAAGTTACATGGGTCCACTAATTGGCTTGTTCCTCTTACCCACGTCCACCTTGAAACATTCGAATACGTTTCCTCGGTCCCTGAGTCTGACAGTATTTTTTTATATTGGCATTCAACGATGCCATATGAAACACATAAAAGCCGTTGGCGAGGTGGGTATGTTCCAACGTGTTATTGTTATTATCCACCGAATATACCTACCAATTATTTCTCCCAAAAGCAGCTTTCGCCAGAGCCAGGGAAAATATGGTTCAAATTCACCCCGTTAGGTATTTTTTCTCCATTTGAAGAACCAACTGGAGATGGCATTCCTGCATCACCCCTATTGATCACGCCCATTCGCCAGAAAAAGTATGATATGTATCAATCTACAATAAATAATCTCTGGCTTCAGGCTGCTGATTTATTGAAAACAGCAAGCAAGATAGTCATTGTTGGATATTCATTTCCAGCAACAGATATTCGAGCTCTTGAGCTGCTAGGGAATGCACTTAAGGAAAGAGAAGGTGAAATATCAGTTGAAATTATATCTCCTGGTGCAACTGAGATCGTCTCTCGCATTGAAAAAGAGCACTTGGTGGGCGCGAGAAATGTTTTAGCCCATGAGATGAAATTCGAAGAATATCTTCAAGTCCTTGCAAGTAATATCCCATCTCTCATGAAAAAAGCTGCGGCAGAGTACGATGAAATACAAGAGTGGTTAGAAAAAATTTATGCTTTGGGGGAAATGTCGCGAATGTTGCCGATTGAAACAAACGAAGTTGACACATAACAAGCGCATACACGCGGACACCGGGGAGCCGCTGTTTCTTGTTTCTGGCAATTTACCGGCCCGGTGCCGGTGATGCTAGTCGTTGAGCCTGTAGAAAAAAGTAAAACCATTGATAAAATACGGGCATTTCAATTGGAAACACTACCTCTTTCATGACATGAGAGCATTTAATCCGCCTCATCCAAATAGTCCAAGTCGCGTCTCACCTTGACGTTGTTGTTATTCATATGCCAAAATCATCACCACACTTTTTTTGACCCGCGCCACGACTTCTTCGAAGTTTTGTTTTCCGTATGGTTCACTCAATCCCTGATAAGCCTCCGGCACGGTGTCAATAAGCGACATAGCATAGTTGCTTTTCAGAGCATAATTGACATTCTGGGGTAGATTTCCAGTAATTTGAAATGCTGCTTCTGCATTTAATATTGACACGAGCACGCCCACAACATTGCCATTACTATCCATTAACGCTCCGCCAGAGTTCCCCGGTTGAACAGGGGTACTAATTTGATATAATCTTATGTCATCTTGAAACGGGAGCATTACGAGTTTCTGTTAAAGCGCTTCGCCTTTTCTCTGGTGGCGTGGTTGTCAAATAGATGGTCGAAGGTGCCGTTGACCAAGGCGCAGCGGAGTTTGAGCATGTTGTTGCAGTT
>Ga0180007_10002096_pt1 | contig 24572 bp, 23 predicted proteins | sample MM_PC_MetaG_FD_121122 | JGI IMG/M metagenome (GOLD analysis project Ga0180007, IMG submission 121122) | Groundwater microbial communities from the Aspo Hard Rock Laboratory (HRL) deep subsurface site, Sweden - MM_PC_MetaG | ecosystem: Environmental > Aquatic > Deep subsurface > Groundwater... | reverse complement strand
GTTACGCTTATGCGAACTGGTTCCATAGTTTAACACCTATGGGTAAGGAGGTGTCTTAATATTTTTAAATCTTGTGTATGAACTTAACCCTTTATATGATTATCAAACCTTGAAATATGAACTTACTTGACAAATTTATAAAGCACACCCCGATCGTGAATGGAGGGCTGCGTGGTCACGTGCCCACTCGCCCCGGATGTACCACACCTCATATCCGGTTCCTGTTCGTCGCCCCGCACTTTTGGATTGGACTTCCTCCAGACCCCACCTCACGATGACGCCCTTGTCCTTCTCCTAACCTTCGGCTTCACGAACACCTGGTGTAAGGACTTTCACCTTACTAGCTCTGTGCCATGCCTGGCACACACCCTCGGCATAAGGCGCGGCGGCTTTTGCCATCGCCTCATGCCGAGGGTGTACGCCGCTTAATACGCGAAAAGCTCTTGCAAACAATTGATAATTTTAATCTGCGCGCTTTGGGAAATTACACCAAGTTTTTGAATTAACCTGGATTTGTCAACGGCTCTCATTTGGTCAAGCAGAATCAATCCTTTTTTACCCTGAAATGTATATTGAATTCTGGTTGGATAGCTAAATCCTTTGGATGTCATTGGAGCAACAATCGCGGTCTTCAGTGCAGACATTTCATCAGGGGAGATAACAACACAAGGCCTTATTTTCTTAATTTCAGAACCTTGTGTCGGATCAAGTTGAACCAGCCAAATCTCAAATCTATAAACATCTTTTTTTACCATTCCCAGTCCTCTTCATCTACCAATGGGGCATCCAACCACTCCTGATCCGCTTCGCTTGATTCCTGGGATTTAAAGGCTTTATCAAATTGTTCTTTCCAGCCTTCTCTGTTCTTCTTAACAGGTTGAATTAACAGTCCGTCGTCGATTATTTTGAATTCCAATTGCTTGTCTTCTAATCGTGCTTGCTCGATTACTGCCTTTGGAATACGGATACCCTGCGAATTTCCTATTCTGATTAAAGTCGTCATTTTCGCCTCCAATTGTGGTTAATGTAATTACAATATACCCACAATTGAATCGATTGTCAAATCATACTTATTGTTATTTGAGGGCTAACCCACAAACCCCGCAGTCAGCGCAATCCATGATGATAATGTTTTAATTTTATTGTAAAAGTATTGGGAAACTCACAAACACAAAAGTTTCTTTATATAAAGGAGGTTTTCCAATGCTTGAAAGAAAAGATAAATGATTTTTTAAACTATTGTAAAGTATTAAAATTTTCAAAGATATCAATAGAGACTTTTACAATAAGATTAAGGGAGTTTAATTCTTTTATTGTTAATGTTCCGGTCGATAACATTAAAGAACGATTGGTGTCACATCTTGAATTGTGAATAAAACCGACTGGCGTCAAACCTTGATTAGTGATTAAGAAAGCAGAAATATGTGTCACATCTTGGACACAACGGTGTCCAAAATTTCAAACAAAAAAACATAAAATTTATACATTTAAAATATCGGGGGCGTTCCTTAGTTATTCAGTTTCTCATTGATGTCTTTTTTAGCAAACCATTACGGCTTAGTCCAGCTATGAACCAAACTATCTGGCTGTAGTAAAACCTGTTTTAAAAATATGTCTATAAAATTGGATAGCAATTAGGAAGAATCATAATACAAAAATGCATGAGCTGTGGGTGTTAATATTATGGCACGATGGACTCTAACGGGGATTAGCTCAGGTGTCTGTGGTTTTTACCCAATCGGCTGAAGCGGGTTATGCATACGCTGTAAATAGCTTGACAACTATAATGCCCCCCATTATAAACATGACCCATGATAAGAGCCTTTAAATCTGCTGGCACTGAGTATGTTTTTGATGGTGTGGCATCCCGATCAGCTCGCAGATGCTGCTCCCAATCCATTTGGCTGGTTGCCCGCCGAAAGTTAGATCAAATAAACCGTGTTCGAGAGATCAATGAACTAAAGGTGCCTCCAGGCAATCGATTGGAAATTTTAAAAGGTGACAGGAAAAATCAATACAGTATTCGCATAAATCAGCAGTACAGAATTTGTTTTATATGGGAGGAAGGCCACGCCTACTAAATCAAAATCACAGATTACCACTGATGTTGGACGGCGGCTGCCTCGGAATCGCCCCCCCAACACATCCTGGGGAAATGCTTTTTGAAGAATTTGTCAAGCCGCTTGACCTGACACAGGTAGAACTTGCACGTCGTCTGGGCGTGTCTTACCCTCGTCTGAATGAAATTATTAAGAGCAGGCGTTCGGTAACTCCGGATACCGCATTGAGACTATCACGTGTTTTGGGTATGTCTGCGGATTTCTGGCTGGGTTTACAACAGGATTGGGATCTTTGGCATGCTATGAACCGTCCTGAAGCAAAACAAATTGATCGACTGAAACCAATTGCCAGGGATCAACATTCTTTTACATAATCGGGTAAACGAGTGTTGGGGCCCTTTGCATGTGTAGTTTATGGTCTAAATATTACATATAATTATGAGTATGAACACTGCTTAACTATATTTATCCTATTTGTGCCATCTAAACACTTAAACATAAAAGGCGTTATATATTAAAGACGAAAAAGCCCAATTTATCACAATTCAAAATGTGATAATAATTTCTTCTGCGATCTTTGGCCGATGAAGAGAACTTATTATCAATCATGAAAGGAAAATATTATGAATTTACCGGATTATATAACTGTTGATGAAGTAAAGCGGGTTTGTAAGGAAATGGGAATTCGTGACTGGACTGATATCAAGGATTCAAATATTTCTGAAAAAGAGGCGGCCACGATACTCAATATGGTGAATACCCAGAAAATGAACATACCCCTTGAGGCTTTTATAAAAGGTTTGGAAGTTGAGTTGGAACATGGGACAAGATTTGAGGACGCAAATGTAACAAACAATCACCCGATTTTAACAGGCAAGATAGTTATCGCCCACCTCAAAGAGATGATGGATTATTATGAAAGACTTGAGGTTGCTGAAATAGAGGGAGATTTATTGAAGGCAATCTTGTCAAAAAATATGGATAAAATTTTGTCAAAATACAAAATGCTTATAGAAGCTCAAAATTTGCTGAATAAATCGGTTGATACCCAATTGAAGTAACCGATCTATACCCAAACAGAACAGATTTATGGCAATTGCTATAAATCTGTTAATACTTCGCCAGGCAGCCTGGCATATAAATGTTATAGGGCTTTTGAAGCCCCGAAACTGCTGTTTTTCCCGTATTTGATTCCAAGCTTGTCCATTTTGCATCTTAATGTACTGGGGTGTATTCCGAGAATATCTGCTGTTCCTCCTGGTCCGTTAATTTTCCCTTTTGTTACTTCCAGCACTTTTTGAATATGACGGGCATTGATCTCGCTTAGCGTGAGCATTCTGCCATCCGAGCTGGCAAGTTCAGGTGTATCCTCAACCTGAGAGAAAATGGAATGGCCAAAATTCAATAAACCGCCATTATATTGTATCAGCGCCCTTTCAACCATATTTTCCAGCTCCCGCACGTTCCCTTTCCACGGATAATCCATAAGCCGCTCAATAGCACCGGGTGCTATTGGGGGAATGCCGCGCAAATTTAATTCTCTTGATTTACGTTTCAGGAAATGTTCAACAAGCTCGGGAATATCGGATTTTCGCTGCCTTAAAGGGGGAATTACAATCGGAAATATGCTCAGTCTGTACCATAAATCTTCCCTGAATCTATTCTTTGCAACCATGTATTCCAGGTTACGGTGAGTAGCAGCTATAATGCGGGTATCAACCTGGATCGTTTTAGCTCCTCCTACACGTTCCAGCTCCTTTTGCTGGATAACCCGTAACAATCTGCTTTGTGCCTGAATAGGTAAATCTCCAATCTCATCTAAAAAGATTGTCCCTCCGTGTGCACGTTCAAACCGTCCCCGTTTTTGATTAATAGCGCCTGTAAATGCACCTTTTTCATGTCCGAAAAGTTCACTGTCTATAAGTCCTTCGGGAATAGCACCACTGTTAACTTTTATAAACGGGCCGTCTTTTCGGGGTGAAGAATAATGGATGGCATTAGCTATGACTTCCTTTCCTACACCGGTTTCCCCCAAAAGTAGTACAGGGTTATCTCTTGGAGCGACCTGATGAACCATATCCATGACGTTTTTCAGACCTGATTCCGCTCCAACAATTTCTTCGCCGGATAATTGCCGCAGTTCACTGATAAGATATTGATTTTCATCAGCCAGCATATCCTTTAATTTGAGGACATCCTCATGCCTTAATGCATTAGATAATGCAACTGCAAAAGGGTCATGAAGCAAAGTAAGCAGTTCAGCATGCGAATCTGAATATCTTTCTTTTCCCGCCGCTCTCATAACCAAAGATCCCGTCTTGACACCATCTGTCAATAAAGGTAAAACCATAAGAGATGAATCAGGATAACCTAAAAAGTTCGATAAATTAATTAGTTCCATCTTATTAATTTTAATAACTTTTTTTGGTGTGAAATCCTGTTTGTCAAGCCTGTTTCTGACAACCTTGGGGATTGGAATGATGGCATCCATTTTTTTTACACCTGAATGATCAGCAATGGCTATGGCTCTTAGCCCTCCTACATCTTTATCAAGTAAAGCCAGCCACATTTCATCCAGGGGGATAAAATCTTTTAGATATTGAAAAGAATGCATTAAAGCTCGATCAATTTCAAGACTTCCGCATATGCGAATAGTAACCTGATGAAAAAAGTCTTTTTCGTTTATGTTCATTTCATGCTCGCTTGTTCTGTGTTTAATATTTTATAAAGTTTTCTATATAAAACTACTGTATTTTGAATAACGTACACTATATTTCTAAATATAGAAACTAAATTTCTAAATACAGATTAATTGCTTTTTATTCTATCGAATTTCTCTATTATTATGGACTTAATTAATTGATATTATATATATAAAAATATATTGGCATGATTTAAGCAAATAGAATTACATTGCAAAACGATTATTATTAAAAAACCATCAATAGTAACCGCATGCCATTTGTTTATAATTATAAAGATAAATTGAATTATATCTATTAGATATTCTTTAAAATAAAAAAGGAGACCTGTAATGAAACAAGTTATTGAGTTAAAGGTAAATGGGGAATCTTATGAGACAGCTGTTGATCCTCACAGAACTTTACTTGAGGTATTAAGGGAAAATCTCGGTCTGACCGGATCAAAAGAAGGCTGCGATCTGGGAGCCTGCGGAGCCTGTACGGTTATTATGGACGGAAAGTCGGTTCTTGCCTGTCTTACTCTTGCTGCTGCTGCTCACGGAAAAGAAATCACTACTATCGAAGGATTAGCAAAGGAAGGCAAACTTAATCCATTGCAGCAAAATTTTGTGGATTACGGTGCTATCCAATGTGGTTACTGTACCCCTGGAATGATATTGTCCGCCAAGGCAATGCTTGATGAAAACCCGAAGCCCACCAGAGCTGAAATAAAAAGGGGTATTTCAGGTAATTTATGCCGTTGCACCGGATACACCAAGATTATAGAAGCCATTGAGGTTACAGCAAAGTAAATAAAGGAGAGCAAAATGGAAAAATACTCGATAATAGGAAAAAGACAAGTCAGAACAGATAGCGCAATCAAGGCTACCGGCTCTGCTAAATTTGCCGGTGACTTTATTCTTCCCGGAATGCTTATCGGAAAAATCTTAAGGAGTCCTTTACCCCATGCCAAAATTCTAAATATAGATACATCAAAGGCGCTCAAGCTTAAAGGAGTCAGGGCAGTTGTTACAGGAAAAGATATAACCGATGTTCCACATGGTATTATGAGAGTTGAACCTTTGCCCGAGATTATCAGAGACAAGTTTTCTCTTGCTAAGCAAAAGGTACGTTTTATCGGAGATGAGGTAGCTGCTGTGGCGGCTGTTGATGAAGATACGGCAATGGAAGCGCTGGAGTTAATAAAAGTTGACTACGAAGAGCTACCGGCTCTTTTTGATATCTATGAAGCAATGAAACCGGATGCTATACAGATTCATGAGTATTTTCCGGGAAATATCTCAACAATGACTGCATTTCATCACGGAGATGTAGATAAGGCTTTTGCAGAGTCTGATTTTATACTGGAAGACAAGTATGAAACCCAGCAAACATATCACTCCTATATAGAACCGCATGCAGTTACCGCCGAATATTATGCCTCCGGAGATGTAACAATATGGCCTAGTACTCAAACACCGTTTTATGACAAGGTATGCATTGCGGAAACTATAGGAATACCGGTAAACAAGGTCAGGATAATAAAACCCCATGTTGGTGGAGGATTCGGAGGAAAGGGCGATGTTCATAGTCTTTTTCCTGTATCAGCGCTGCTTTCCAAAATAACCGGCAAGCCTGTAACGATTTCTTATACAAGAGAAGAAGATATTTCTACCTGCACAAGACGCCATGCAGCTATTATAGAACAAAAAATTGGAGTTAAAAAAGATGGCCGCATAATGGGCTTTGACTCCAAGGTTCTTTGCGATGGAGGAGCTTATCAGGGTGTTTCCATGATATCCATTTTTGCTATGGCCGTCTTTCAACATGGACCTTACAGACTTAACAATTTCAAGTGTGACGCACGAAGGATATATACAAACAAGCCTTACTGTGGAGCACAAAGAGGTCATGGCGGAATTCAGCCCCGTTTTGTTATAGAAACAATGATGGATATAATCGCGGAGAAATTGAATGTTGATCCAATAGAAATACGAAAGATTAATGCTCTTAAAGCCGGAGATACCACCATTAATAAATTTAAAATAAGAAGCTGCGGCCATGTTGAATCTTTGGACACGGCTTCCGAAGGTATCGGCTGGAAAGAAAACTGGAAAAAGCTTCCCAGAGGAAGGGGTGTGGGGCTTGCTTCCAACTTCTTTGCATCAGGGCCCGGTTTTTCTTATTTCTTTACCAATCCTCCTTCACATTCAGGTGTGAACATGACTGCTGAAGAAGACGGCTCTTTTCTGCTTTACAGCGGTTCAACCGACTTAGGCCAGGGTTCAGAAACGGCTTTGGCTATGATTGCAGCAGAAGAAATCGGACTGGCCAGCATTGATCCGATTAAAGTCATTGCCGCAGATACGGCAACAACACCGATGGATCTTGGGACTTACGGCAGCAGGCTTATAGTGTGTGCCGGAAACGCCGCCAAAATGGCTGCAAACAAAATCAGGGAAGAACTTATAGAAACCGCAGCAGAAGCGCTTGAGGCAAATAAAGAAGATCTTGAGGCAAGAGACGGAAGAATATATATCAAGGGTAACCCGGAAAAAGGTTTAACTATAAAACAAGCTGTTCAGACTCGTTTAAAAGTAAAAAGAATACCTCTATCTACTGTAGGATATTATAACCCGCCTGTTGATACAGGGGATGTAAGCGGATTTGCGGAAGGCAAAGTCAGTTTGGCCTGTACCTGGAGTTTTGGTTGCCATGCTGCAGAAGTGGAAGTGGATGAAGAAACAGGTGTTGTGAAAGTACCAAAAATTGCTGCTGCTCATGACTGCGGTTTTGCCATAAACCGAATGGCGGTTGAAGGACAAATTGAAGGTTGTGTTTCCATGACCTTTGGTCAGGCAACGTGTGAAGACTACAGGACGGAAAAGGGATGGTCAATGACTAATTCATTTTTGGATTACAAGATCCCGACAGCAGAAGATATGCCCGATGTGCAATCCATCATTGTGGAATCTATGGATACGGAAGGACCATTCGGAGCCAAAGAAGCAAGTGAAGGTGCAAATATCCCCACAATTCCCGCTATAGCTAATGCAATATATTATGCTACCGGTGCCAGAATAAAAGAACTTCCCATAACCCCGGAACGAATTTTAAGGGCCCTTGAAAAGAAAGGAGGTAAAGAATAATGAGGCTACCTAAATTTGAATACCTTGAAGCAAAAAACGTTAAAGATATAACCTCTCTTCTTAAAAAAAATAAAGAGGCCATCATAGTTGCCGGGGGAACCGATATTCTTCCAAAGATGAAACAAAGAATCATAACCCCTAAATTTGTTATAAATATAGCAAAAATTGAGGATCTGAAAAGAATAGATTTTGGCGAGAAAAAAGGACTTATATTAGGCTCTCTTGTTACACTTGATGATATTTCAAAATCAAAGCCTGCAGTGGAAAAGTTTACTGCTCTTGCCCAGGCAGCCGGAAGAGTGGCAAGCCCCCAGTTAAGAAACATGGGCACAATAGGCGGAAATATCAGCATTGAATCTATGTGCATGTATTATAATCAGTCTCATGAATGGCGTAAAGGCCGGCCTCATTTATGCTTTAAGCTTGAAGGAGACAGATGCTTTGTCGCAAAAGGCTCCAAAGAATGTCTTGCACTTTTTCAGGCAGACACCCCCCCTGCTTTAATTGTTTTGGACGCAAAAGTAACAATAGTAGGCAGTACCGGCAAAGAGAAGATCATAAAAATCGAGGATTTTTATACAGGCAAAAGTAAGAAAGTAAACATTCTTAAGCCAACGGATTTTATAAAAGATATCTTTATCCCTACACCTCCCAAAGGTACAGGAAGCGCCTACCTGAAGATGGCACAACGTGCAGCAATTGATTATCCTGTTGCAGGAGCTGCTGCATGTATCACAATTTCGGGTGGTAAATGCAAAAACGCAAGAATCGCAGTAACTGCTGTAGGATCAGGGCCGTTAAGGCTTTTAGAAGCTGAAAAAGTTCTTACAGGCAACACTATTACAGACGAACTTATAGAAAAAGCAGCCGATGCAGCCTATGATAAAGTCCGTCCCATGCCTCACTTTAATATATCAGCATGGTACAAGCGCAAACTAATAAGAGTGCTTGTAAAAAGATCAATCAGGCAGGCATGTAATAACGCAAAATAGAAGCGGATAGTAATAATATTTTATCCGGGTGCATTGCGCCCGGATAAAATATCTATGTGGCAGGATGTTTGATTTGCTTTACCCCAAATAAGTAATTTCTGTTTTTGCCCCTTGTACCTTTTAGGTAAAAAAATGCTTCCCCCCCCAGCATTCTTTTCAATTCCTTTCGGGTTTTATAAAACTAATAACAATCAGCCCCGGTGTTAGCTTAATTATTGACTCATTATACCTTGATAGTGTATTATGCTGAAGTTATTACTGATGACATAATACTATATTTTTATTCAAACAATATTTCAGATCAGCTACCTGCAAGTTAAATTTGAAGAAAGGACTTGGTCTTGAATGAAATATTTCAAATTAAAACTCCGTATTCTAATTCCGTTGATGATAGCAATGAGCATTTTGTTGGTTTCATTTGCATATACCCTGCAAAGGTTTCATAGGGGGTATGTTGTTAATAATGTAATGAATAATATAAAGTCCGTAAATGACTTGCTTACCTTGCAGATAGAAAACGATGCGAATTTAATGAGCTCGGTATTAAACGTGCTTTCTAAAGATAAACAAATAAAAAAGGCTTTGATAAATAAAAACAAAACCGAATTATTTAATTACACAAGAAGCTTACTTGAAGAACTTAAAAAAAAGTACCGTATTACACATTTTTATTTTACAGGCACTGATAGAATAAACATTTTACGGGTTCATGATCCTGATAGATACGGTGATAAAATAGAACGTTTTACTACTATTAATGCAGAAAAAACCGGGAAGCTTTTTTACGGGATTGAATTGGGCCCGCTTGGCACATTTACTCTTCGGGCCGTCATGCCATGGTATGACGGCAAAAAATTAATCGGGTTTGTGGAACTTGGTGAAGAAATAGATCATATTACACAAAAACTTCACAAAATACTTGGCCTTGATATTTATATTCTGATAGAAAAAAAATATCTTAATAAAAGGAACTGGGAAAAAGGCATGAAAATGCTTGGCCGTGACACAAACTGGGATCGCTTCCCGTCTGTAGTTATGATAGGCCAGACATCAAAATATTTTCCGGACAAGCTCACCTCAATCTTTGCCCATAAGGATGTCAATGCAGGAATAACCGATATTGAGATGACATATAATAAACGGCATTACCGCAGCAAATTTTTCCCGGCTATAGATGCAGGAAACCGGCGTGTAGGAACAACGGTAGTTCTACGCGATATTACCGATATAACAATACATCATGATTTAACAATCGCCATAGTATCAGCAATCTGTATGTTATTGGCGCTAATTTTATTTGTGATTTTTTACAAGTTTTTAGGAAGAATTGAAAAGCAGATTGAAAGCGCAAATATTGAATTGCTGCGTATCAACAAGGCGGTTGAAAACACAAGCGATGCTATAATACTAACCAGTATTTCGGGCAAAGTTGTTTACAGCAACAAATCATTTTTAGACTTATCCGGTTATACGGCAAATGAATTAAACGAAAACGGCGGGATATCCATATTATATACTGGTGACAACTTCTCAGAAGAAGTATTTCAATCTATTGCTAAAGGTAATTCATGGAAGGGCGAGGTTAAAATTAAAACCAGGAACAACGGTATTTTCAATATTCTTCTAAGGGCCGATCATATAAGTGATGAAAAAGGAAATATTATTGATCTGATGTTTATTTACACTGACATAACTGAAAGCAAAAAATGTGAAATCGCCATTATTGAAAATGAGGAGAAGTTTAGAACTATTGCCTCAATGGCAAACGATGCCGTTATGATGATGGATAATAATGGCAAGATCTCTTTCTGGAATACCGCTGCGGAAAAAATTCTGGGCTACACAAGCGATGAAGTATTAGGTAAAAATCTTCATAAATTGATTGCTCCACAAAAATACCATGAAGCTCATTTGAAAGGCTTTGGTGGCTTTAAACATTCAGGCAAAGGAGATGCAGTTGGAAAAACGCTTGAACTTCAAGCAATCAGAAAAGGTGGCGAGGAATTTCCAGTGGAACTTTCATTGTCTTCAGTTAAGCTTGAAGAAAAATGGCATGCAGTAGGAATATTAAGAGACATAACAGACAGGAAAAGACTGGAAGAAGAGCTTAAAAAACTTTCTTACCTTGATGGCTTAACAGGAGTGGCGAATCGAAGACGTTTGGATGAGCTTGTTTTGTATGAGTGGAAGCGTATGATGCGTGAATCCAAACCAGTATCCATGATAATGAGTGATATCGATTATTTCAAGGCATATAACGACACATACGGCCATCAAAAAGGCGATGACTGTCTAAAAAAAGTAGCAAATACTTTAAGAATTGTTGTCAAAAGACCCGCCGATTTAGTGGCACGCTACGGCGGGGAAGAATTTGCTATTCTGTTGCCCGGAATCGATGCACAGAGTGCGGGTCTCATTGCCGAAAAGATGCGTTTAAAAATTGAAGCTCTTGGAATTAATCATTCCGGCTCTCAAGTATGCAATGTAGTTACAATGAGTTTCGGGGTAAGCAGCATCGTTCCTTCTGCTGACACCAATATTACAGATTTATTAAAAACTGCTGATTATGCGCTTTATAAATCAAAAAAAGAAGGCAGAAACAAAGTGGAAATATACGGTAGTAAAGATTTATGACAGCTGAGCCAGTTTCAAAACGCCCCATTTTGGCCGATCTCTGCGTTGGGCTCAAATTTCAATCCTCGAAATACCCAATGTATCCCTGTGGTTGAAATTTTCGCCCACCTTGAGCTTGACCAAACTGAAACGTTTTGAAAGTGGCTCAACTATTATAGAATACTTATTTCAGAAAAGAAAATTTAGGAAATTTTGGTTCAATACGGCCAATCAATTCTTCAGGAGAACCTGTAGCAATAGCGCTACCTGCTTCAATCAAAACTACATTATCTGCAAGAGTCATTATTTCTTCCAGATCGTGGCTAACATAAAGAATAGGCACTGATAAATTTCGGGTGAGGGCAATTATAAATGGAAGAACTTCCGCTTTTCGTGTTTCGTCCAGAGAAGCAAGCGGCTCATCCATGAGTAGAATTGCCGGACTTGTGAGCAAAGCCCTTCCTATTGCAACACGCTGTTTTTCACCTCCCGACAGTTTGGCGGGTCTGCGATAAAGCAGGTTTTCAATACCCAGAAGTTCTACAACCTGATCAAGTTTCACAAAACGCTTTGCAGGTTTTATCAGCCGCATGCCATAAGTAAGGTTGGATAGTACACTAAGGTGCGGAAACAGCCGGCCTTCCTGGAATATATAACCGATATGCCGCTTTTCGGGAGGGATATTTATGCCGTTATCTGAATCAAATAAACAGTTCCCGTCTATTGTGATGTGACCTTTGTCAGGGCGCAGGAGCCCTGCCACCATATTTATAATGGATGTCTTTCCTGCGCCTGAGGGTCCGAAAAGCGCCGTAATGCCCGTTTCTCCGGAAGCAAATGCCGCACTAATACGAAAATCACCCTGTTTTTTTTCAACGTGAATATCTATCACTAATCAACCCTTTATATATGCGGCAAATCGTTTTGACATAAACTCGGAAGCAACAAGCGCAACCATGGCAACCACAATCGAGATTAAGCATAATCGCATTGCACCGGCTTCTCCACCAGGGGTCTGAGTGAGCGTATAAAGAGCCAGAGGAAGTGTTTGCGTCTGCCCCTGTATGTTGGATACAAAAGTTATAGTTGCCCCGAATTCACCAAGGCTTCTTGCAAATGAAAGAATCAGGCCTGTAATAATTCCCGGTGTAATCAATGGAAGCGTAACTGTAAAAAACACTCTTATCGGCCCTGCGCCAAGTGTGCGGGCAGCATCCTCCATTCCCTGGTCCACACTTTCGATAGAAAGTCTTACTGCCCGGACAAGTAAAGGAAAAGCCATGGCTGCAGCTGCTATCGCTGCCCCTTTCCAGGTAAAGGCAATAGTAATACCTAAAGTGTTATATAACCAGGCGCCCAACATGCCCCTTTGCCCGAAAAGCAGCAGCAGCATGTATCCTATAACAACAGGAGGTAAAACCAGCGGCAGATGAAGCAGCCCGTCTAACAGTGATTTACCTGTAAATTCAAAACGCGCAAGAATCCAGGCAAACAGAATTCCGGGAATCAGGCTACCGGCCACTGCACAAAATGAAACCCAAAGACTTAAACGAAGCGCTTCCCATTCCATCATACTCATAGCATGAAACTCCATTTACCTGTCCTCAATCATTTTACCAACCATTGTAAAAACAATTAATTTTGTAAAACGGTGAAGCCATATTTTTCAAATATTGCTTTTGCTTCAGGCATTTTAAGAAATTTCATAAACTTTTCAGCTTCTGGTGTTTCACTTCCTGCAACCAATGCTACAGGATATAAAATGGGGGGGTGGCTCTTTTCGGGGAAAGTAGCAACAACCCTAACCTTTTTTGTAATGGCAGCATCTGTAGCATAAACAATACCCACAGGCGATTCGCCCCGTTCAACCAGCATAAGGGCCGCACGGACGTCTTTTGATCGTGCAACTTTAGTTTTTATACTATCCCATACACCAAGATTGACAAGAGACTGTTTTCCATAAATTCCTGCCGGCACGTGATCAGGATCACCCATGGATAGAAAGCCGTTGCCCAATAGTTTTTTAAGATCAAAACTTGCCTTGATATCTATTGTTTTGATGTCACTGTCTGCCGGAACAATCAACACAATGCGATTGCTTAAAAGATCAAACCGGGAAGGTTGATTGATTATATTTTTCTTTTCCAGATAATCCATCCATTTTGAATTAGCAGAAATATAAATGTTTGCAGGAGCTTTATTTTCAATCTGCTTTGCTAAAGTAGATGATGATGCAAAAGATGGTATGAAACCAACATTTTTTTGTTCAGAAAACATCTTGCCGATTTCCGTTACGGCATTAGTTGTTGAGGCTGCCGCAAAAACGGTTATGGATTCGGCTTTGGAATCTGCAATAGCTAATTTTGAATAAATACTAAAAATCAAAACACAAAATATCAGAAATAAAAAACCCTTTAAATAAAATCTTCTTTTCATATTATGATCCTCTCAAATATCTTGTCATACAATCATAAATAATTTATAAATAGTTTGACGTTTATAATTGGCATAAATATTTTTGACCATACAAATGCATTTTATAATTGTCAATCTCTAATTTATAAAATACCTATTGTTAATATGCTGCAAAAGGAGGATGCATAGTGAGTAGATCAGACAAACCGGATATTGTGTGCCGTCTGAAGGAAATAAGGCAGTCAGCGGGAATATCTCAAATCCAGTTTGCTTCGCTGGTAGGGATAAAAAGGCAGGCGGTTTATGATATCGAATGTGGCAAATACGTACCTAATACAATGATTGCCCTCCAAATGGCGCGTGTTCTCGGCTGTAAGGTAGAAGACCTGTTTTATCATAATCTGCCTGAAAATGCGGACGATATAATTTTTGCAGACAAAAACATTGCTCCAAATAATAGAATATCTGTTGTAAAGATCCGCGACCGGCTTGTCGGCTATTCTCTTGAAGGAAGAAATTTATTCGGACGGGGGTTTTTAGCAGCAGACGGTATGATGGAAGCAGATGGAAAAACAGTCAAGCTTTTCGAAAACATTGACAGAATCGAAAAAACCGCCCTGCTTTTAGGCTGTGATCCGGCTTTTGGAATACTTGCTTCCCATATAGCCCGGCGATTCGCTGATATAAGGCTTAACTGCCGATTTGCTTCAAGCGGACAATCACTCAAACATCTTGCAGCAGGTCAAACTCATATGGCGGCCACACATATGCATGATTCGGGGAAAAAACAAGCAAATGTTGTATTTGCAAAGAAAATATTAGGGAAAAAACCTGCACATATAATAGCCTTTGCAAATTTTGAGGAAGGACTTATGATAGCAAAGGGGAATCATCTTAAAATAAAAGATGTAACTGATCTTACCAAAAAATCTGTGCGATTTGTCAACAGGGAGCCCGGAGCAGCCTTGCGGGCGCTTATAGATGATCGTCTTGAAAAATCAAATATTCCTGCTGATAAGATTGCAGGTTACAATATAATGGTATTAAGTCATGAAGAAGGAGCCCAGATGATAGTATACGGTATGGCAGATGCCGCACTGGGCTTAAGAGCAATTGCTTCGGCCTGGGGACTCGATTTTATCCCTATGGAAACAGTTCGCTGTGATATTGTAATTCCAGCTGACTTAATGGATCATCAAGCTATACGAACAATGCTTGATATACTCCAAACCCGCACATTTCGAGATGAACTCGCTCAACTGCCTGGCTATGAAAATAAAGATACCGGAAAAACAATTGCTTCTATATAGAAAATACGAGCAAATACTATTGCACCTTGAGTAATCATAACTCCACCTGTAGAACCTCTTGTTAATGATCCAAACGTTTCCAAGGTATTTTTGCAAAAGATCCCCATGGGAAAATCGGTCAACCGGAGGATACAGCAAAAATGGCTTTGTTTTTGGCCTCGGATGGTTCGAGCTATTCTACAGGAGCCTTGTTTGTAGTAGATGGCGGCTGGACCGCCTGGTAAAATGATTAAGCAAGGGAAATAAGCACCTCCGTTTCCGGCGGCATCTCGGCCAGATCTCTACATTCACGCATACTGTTTTGCCGCTATCAAACGCTCCGTTACCTGTAACACAAACTACACGCCTGCCGGGATTGACGATCGGAATTCCCATGGCAATTCCGATACCACAAACCATTACACCAAGATCCCGTGGGTAAAAAAGGAGCTTCAGCGCATCGCCTCAATCGCCCAGTGGCATGCCTCAGGCCCGGCAGCAGAAACAACAGCGTTTTTGGAGGTGCTTCTCATATCTATATTATATGTTTCTTTTTATATCGCCTTTTTCCTTTAATTGATCAAGATGCTTTCCAACCTCATCTTGAATCTTATCCTGCTTTAGCTTTTCTTCTATCCTTTCTTTAAGATGCGTTTCAAAGAAGTTTTTGATTTCTTCATCCGATACTTTAATTTTTTCAACAAACTCTTTATTTATATATTGTTGTATAGTCATTACCTGAGTCATCTGATTTCTTAGAGCAGGTTCAGTTAACTTAACCTTTGCCATCTCTGTTTTAAATTCTTCTTCATTTGGGAATTGATCTTTGAATTTAGTAAGCTGCTCTTCAATAGTAGAATTATCAACTTTAAATCCATTTTTAACACTTTCCTGATAAAGCAATTCACCATCAATAAGTTTTTCAAGAACTTTTTTCTTTATATCGGCAAGACTCTTTTCATCAAGTTTTTCGCCTTTATTAGCATATTGTTGCTGAACACCGAAAAGCTCCCGCGCAAAATCTTCGCTTTTTATTGTAACTCCATTTACCACAGCTACATCACCCTTTGGCATTTGGCTTATTTCGACTTTTTTAATTTTTTTGTTCGGATCAACAAGTTGTGTTTTTGCGGCTTTGACGGCTTTATCTTCTTTTTCTGCTTTAACCGGGGATGCCGTTATTATAAAAGATATTATAATTAGCATAACCCACAATAATCTCAAACTTTTTGAATGCATTAATTTCTCCTTATGTTATGGTTAATTAAAATGTTTTCAACTTATTTAATATGCTAAAATATATTAACCGAAGCTAATTTTATGAGCTGCAATATGATTTGACTTTTAAGACCGGATTTAATCCCATTTTAATAATATTATAATTTTGTACAAATATCACTTATATGTGTTGTTGTGCAAATATTTTTTTAAGACATACAATATTTATAACTTTTTAGCAAAAGTTACCACTTCATTTCAACATTTTGTATTTATTCTTTTCGTTTAAACAAGTCTTTTTAGCAACACCGGATTTTGATTTTTTAGTGTTAAAGTAAAGCAGTAAACTTTTTAACTATAAATATAGATTTGCGGTTTATTTTTTTATCAGACAGGATTAACAGGAAACACAGGATAGTTACCGGCCAAAAGCAGGACAGTTATTAAAATACAGGTCTGCATTTGACGCACCAAATAGATTGCAATATTTCGCGGCTTATTAAAAACCCCTCGTCGGGAAATCAATCAATGGTTAAAGATATTCTGGGTTCATAAGCTCATAAGTTGAAAAGGTCAAAGCTGTAAGGTACAAGTGTAAAGTAGTAAAAGCCCCTAAAATTCATTTAAGGCGAACATGGCGCAGATGCTGTCAAGAAGAAGCATCCCTTTTGTTGTAAGACTGTATCTGTCACCAGTTAAAACGGCAAGCCGCCTGTTTTGCAGTTCTGATATAGTTTCTTTGAATATATCCTCGAAAATTATTCCGAATTTCGCATTAAAGTTATTTATGTTTATTCCTTCAGTTTGTCTTAAACCAAGAAGAATTGATTCCATAATCTGCTGTTCTCTTGAAAGTATTTCTTTATCTTCTATCGGTGAGGTGCCTGCTTTAATATTTTTTATGTAATCTTTTACACTTCTCACATTCCATCTTCTTTGTATTCCATCAAATGAATGAGCGCTGGGCCCAAATCCCGTATAGGGCACATCAGACCAATATTTTTGATTATGTCTTGATTTCTTATTTGAAGAGCGGGAAAAATTTGAAACTTCGTAATGTATATAAGCTTGGTTTTCTAAAAAGCCTGTGGTTAATTCAAATAAAGAGCCTGCAAGAGATTCCGGCAAGGGAGAAAAACAGCCGGTTTTCATATTATTATAAATTGGGGTATTAGGCTCATATGTAAGCATATAGCAGGAAATATGTTCAGGTTCAAATTGCATAGCGGTTTCAAGATCCAACAGCCAGGATTTCCCCGTCTGCCCTGGAATCCCGTAAATAAGATCGATACCAAAATTTTCAAACCCGGCATTTTGCGCCCATCTTATGGCTGTTTTGGCTTCTTTGGCCGAATGAATACGTCCGAGAAATTTAAGATTATTATCTGAAAAAGACTGAACCCCGATATTTATCCGGTTTATTCCGGTTTGTATTAAATTTTGTAAAGATTCAGGACTTATGGTTTTAGGATTTACTTCTATTGTTACTTCAGTCTCTGGTGCTATTTTAAACAGCTTGAAAGCCGTATCTAATATTTGTGCTATCTCTTTTGGGTTCAGAACTGAAGGTGTGCCGCCGCCTATATAAATGGAATCAAATAAAAGCGGCGAAGATCTGTACATAGACATTTCGGCAAGTAGAGCTTTTATAAATTCTTCTTTAATAGATAAATCCGTGATGGAATAAAAATCACAATAAGGGCATTTACTTATGCAAAAAGGGATATGTATATATATTCCGGCAGGTTTATTACTGAAGTCTATCAATTCCTTCTATTATTCCTTAAACGGCTCTCCAAGTTTTATCCCAAGTTCCAGAGCTTTTTTATTTATATCTATAAATCCCGCAGGCATTCTTGTTTCAAGTACTTTCATAATGGATTCGGGCCGAACAAAATCTATCATAGATATTACTGCTCCCAACATACAGATATTGTATACAACCGGTTTGCCTATATTGTCCATAACCGACTGATACATGGGAAGTTCTCTCTGGCGTGCAGCAACTCCGTTATGGGTTTTTACATAATGGGTATCGGTAACAAGAAAGCCACCGGGACGTATTATAGGTGAAAATTGGTTATATGCCTCCTGAGTAAGACAGACAAGAAGGTTGGGATTGTTTACTTTTGGAAAATTTATTTCTGAATCCGATATTAATACATCGGCTTTTGTTGCGCCTCCTCTTGCTGCTGCTCCGTATGATTGGGATTGTACTGCAACAAGGTTTTCATAAAGAACGGCTGCCTCTGCAATAATAATTGAAGCAGTAATTACTCCCTGGCCTCCCGAACCTGAAAAAACGATCCTGATTCTTTCCATAATTAATTGCCTTTCGTCGCTCTTTCGATGATTTTATCATACTCTGCGCAATATTCAGGCTTATCTTTTTCAACAAAAATGCCTGTCTCAATCAGATCAGGATTTTCTTTTTTTGCTTCTGAACCAATGGGCGTTGTCGTTTGCTTCATAAGTTCCATCATTTCATATGCATTGCCTTCCTTGTTTTTCCTGCCGTAGTAAGTAGGGCACTGGGAAAGGATTTCAACAACAGAAAAGCCTTTATGGGTGATCGCCTTTTTGATTAAATCGGTTAACTGCTTTATGTGGTATGTTGTTGAGCGGGCTACGAAAGTAGCGCCGACAGCCGTAGCTAAATCCACAACATCAAAGGGATGATCTATATTGGTATATGGCGCTGTTGAAGCAAGAGAGCCATAACCGGAAAGAGGAGAGAATTGTCCGCCTGTCATTCCGTAAACACGATTGTTCATAACTATGGCTGTAATATCTATGTTGCGGCGTGCTGCGTGAATGAAATGGTTTCCGCCTATTGCCAGTGCGTCGCCGTCTCCCATCGGGACAAGAAGATTCAATTCAGGTCTGCTCATTTTTATGCCTGTTGCAAATGCAAGCGCGCGTCCGTGCAGTGTGTGCATTGTGTGAAAATCAAGATAGCCGGATATCCTGGCGGAACATCCAATGCCTGATACCATAACAATATCGTTTTTGTTTATGCCGAGCTCTTCTACTGCTTTTATCAGGCCGTTTAAAATTATGCCGTGCCCGCATCCGGGACACCACATCTGTGGAAAAAACCTTTCTCTGATATAATCTTTAACTGGCATTATTTATACACCTTTGCCTCTGATCAGCCTCATTATATTCCTGATATCCGTGGGAGTTATGAGTTCACCGTCAATACGGTTTGCAAGAAATACCTTATCAGGATTGTCTACGGCTGTTTTTACCTGCTGTAGTACTTGCCCCATGTTCATTTCAACTACTATAACACAATGTGCTTCAGAACATTTTTGCCTTACAATTCCTGCGGGAAAAGGCCATAAAGTCTGAAGTTCAAGCAGACCGATACGTTCTCCCCGCGCTCTTCTGTTATTTACCACATGAAGCGCCGATCTGGCTGATGATCCGTAGGAGATAAAAATGGTTCTGGCATCATCAAGAAAGTATTCTTTATATCTTGCAATATTATAAACATTATTTTCTATCTTATCTACAAGATGGCGAAGAAGCCCATGAACAATTCCAGGGTCACTTGAAGGAAACCCCCACATGTCGTGAAAAAGCCCTGTAACATTGTATCTGTGAATGCCTCCGAAATAGGACATAGGAAGACGTCCGTCTTCTCTTGGCAGATAAGGATGAAAATCGACTCCTTTTTTTACAGAAGTCTTCAGTCTGTCAACAATATCAAGAGCGCCCTTTTCAGGCACTGTTAAACCTTCTCGCATATGCGCTGTAACTTCGTCAAAAAGAAGAATAACGGGCGTTCTGTATGTTTCGGCCATATTGAAAGCATCAACAGTAATGGAGAAAATATCCTGATGATTTGAAGCGGTAAGCACAATTATGGAATGTTCCCCGTGAGTTCCCCACCTTGACTGGTTAACATCGCCCTGGCTGACATGTGTAGGATTACCTGTTGAAGGACCGCCGCGCTGAACATTTACTATCACGCATGGAATTTCGGCCATGATCGCATAACCCAATGCTTCCTGCATGAGAGAAAAACCGGGGCCGCTTGTTGCGGTCATAACTTTATTCCCTGTTAAAGAGGCCCCTATAATTGCGCATATTGATGCGATTTCATCTTCCATCTGGAGAAATTTTCCGCCTGTTTGCGGAAGTCTTGCTGAAAGCAGTTCTGCGATTTCAGTTGAAGGCGTTATAGGATAGCCTGCAAAAAAACCAAGCCCGGCATATAACGCAGCTTCTACGCAAGCTTCATTTCCCTGAACAAATTTTATATTCTTCTCATTCATGTTATGGCCTTATTCAGTAACAACACATTTTGTTAGGTTCACAGTGCAGGATTCACGGTTGGTTGCCTTTAGATCTTCATTCTTACCTAACCTTGAACCGTGAACCTTGGAACCTTGGAACCTGAATTGTTTATTCAGTCTCAATTTCTATGGCAAGATCAGGACACCTTAATTCGCAAAGCTTGCAGGCAATACAATCCTTGGGACGTGCTGCAACCACTTTTTCATCCTTATCAATTTCAAGAACCTGTTTGGGGCAAAAATGCGCGCAAATTCCGCAGCCTTTGCACCAGCGCCTGTTTATCTTATGTTCTTTAAGTTTAGCTTTTGCCATATGTTTATTCACATCATTCTGCTAGTCAGTTCATCAATCTGTCTATCCGCATTTTCAGGATTTATTCCAAGGCTTATACGAGCATTGTCAACTCTCTCGAGCTTTTGCGGATTATTCATATCGCTTAACCGTGAGAAAATACCAAGCCTTCTTCCAATCCGGTAATTCAATTGCTCCTGTGGCGGCATATCAAGGAATGTACGAAGGACGTTCATAATTTTTTCTTTGTCCTGCGGAAGTTTTCCTTCAACATCTTCAAAAAGATTCAAGATATGATCGCTTACTATATTGCTTGTTATGTTATCAAGGTTTTCTATAAAAAGCAGAATCTCTTGTGCTGTAATAATATCATTGCCTTTTTCAAACCTTCCTGCCCGGTGATCATCATAAAGACCTGTGTTTTGAGGGATTGTAAGCGAGCGCAACCTTATAAAATCCGGATTTATCTGATTTAAGGCATCTGCGGTTTCAAGAGCATGTTCTTTTGATAAAGCAACACCACCAAGACCCGGCATAACATATTCGGAAAGTTCAAAGCCTGCTTTTTTCGCTTTTTGCCCTGCTTTTATATGGGTTTCTTTTGTAACTCCTTTTTTCACCATTTTAAGAACTTTGTCCGATCCTGATTCAAGCCCTATATGTATCCTGTTTAAACCTGCTTCTCTTATAGCCAGAAGATCATCATCGCTTATTCTTGCAACAGTATGGGACCTTGCATAAGATGTTATTCTTTCCGTCCATGGAAAGCATTTTTTCATATGCACAAGAATTTTAATAAGATCCGGTGGTTTAATTATAAGGCTGTTTGCATCCTGAAGAAATATTGATTTCATTCCTGCTGAAAGCCAGTAATATGCAGCATTGAAAGCTCTGCTCTCACCCGGCGCAACATTAATTTCGGAAGTACTTATTTCTTTCTTGCCTTTCTTGCGGGCGTCCTCTGCAAGATCAAGCAAATGTGTGACGTATTTATGTAAGGTATCAATATCTTTTATAACATGTTCAACAGGTCGGACAGAAAACTTTGATGCCTTATATACAGGACAAAAAGAACATCGGTTCCATGGGCAGTTTCTTGTTATGCGTATTAGAAGACTGTGTGCTTCACTAGGAGGGCGAATCGGCCCCTGTTCAAAGCCTTTGTATTCAGAATCCAAATTGTTATTTGATTTCATAAGTATATTCCTGATTGAAAAAATTGCAAAAATATTTTAAAGTATACAACATTTTAATTTGATGTGTATATATTACGAGCCATTTGGAGAATAATTGATTTTCCCAAAGTTTATGAGAAATAACAATTGCACAAAATTCTCATTAAAACCATAACATAAATTGCCATTTGTAAAAACCCCTATGTAATAAAATATATATAAGTTTAAATAGTATTTTATCAAGATTGAAAATGCAGGTTTGTTTTATTAAGGTATATTTTACAGGTAATTACAGTAATAAGAAATGCCGGATTATAGGCCGGTAACAATAAATATAAGTTTATATTTTTTATGGATTTGCATAAATCGAAAAAATTAAACAAATATACAAAAATATCATTGTTATTATTTGCTGTGTCTATAATAGCTGTGTTGCTTTTTGTATTTGATATAATAAATTATGCAAATAAACCTGCAGGTTCGGACAAATCTTTGAAATATGTTGTTGTAGAAAAAGGTCAGACTTTTATCAAAACCGCATATAGCCTTAAAGAATCCGGTATTATCAAAAATCCGAAAAAATTCATATTGTATGCCCTGCTGAAAAGATATGACAAAATAATAAAGTCAGGCGAATACTCCTTTTCATCTTCGATGTCGCCTGCTTTAATCCTTGATAAAATGGTGCAAGGGAAAACATATCTTCATAAAATCACTGTGCCTGAAGGGTATAATATGCAGCAGATTGAGGCTCTTATATCAGAAGCCGGTTTTGGGACAAAGGAATCATTTTTAACAATCTCATCAGATGCTTCATTTATACATGAAAAAAAAATAGAAGCTTTGTCATTTGAAGGGTATTTATATCCTGATACATATTTTTTCTCAAAAGGGGAATCTGTTAAAAATATCATTTCTACAATGGTTGATAGGTTTTGGTCCGTTTATTCATCAAAATTGGAAGCAAGAGCAAAAGAGATAGGATTTTCAACCCATGAAATTATCACGCTTGCGTCAATAATTGAAAAAGAGACGGCTGCTCCTGATGAGCGCCCATTGATTTCGGCTGTTTTTCACAACAGGCTTAAATTAGGTATGAGACTCGAAACAGATCCTACTGTAATATATGGGATTAATAATTTTAAGGGAAATATTACACGCAAACATCTTTCGGCAAAAACTCCATATAATACTTATGTAATAAGGGGGCTTCCGCCAGGCCCGATTGCAAGTCCGGGGTATGAATCTATTGAAGCTGCACTTTATCCGGCTAATATACCTTATCTTTTTTTTGTTTCAAAAAATGACGGCACACATTATTTTTCAGCTAAATTTAATGAACATAATAATGCTGTCAGGAAATACCAGCTGCGAAAATAAGTTATATTTGACAGCATACGATTTATTTTGGTATAAGGGCTTTAAAAACAAATTTGTATGTATAAACTGAGATTGCGCTCGTAATATATTGGCATTTTAATAATTAGCCGATAAAAATATTTGCAGCGGGCTAGGCAATCTCTTTATATTTTGATGAGAAGCAGTTTTACATACCATATATATATTATATATAATTGATGAACGATAAAAAAGCTGACCCTGATAAAAGATCCGCAATTCCTATTGCAGCGCCTGGTTATTATTTTATACTTGCAGCAGGTTTTGCAACTGTTGTTTTTGCGTTTGCTGGAACTAGTATACTTGCGAGTGTATGTTTTGCGGTTACTCTTTTTATTTGCTGGTTTTTCCGTGATCCGGAAAGAGTTGTGCCTATGGATCAAGGAGCCGTTGTATCTCCTGCTGACGGAAAAGTAATTATTGTTGAGCGTTTAAAGGAAAATCCTTTTACCAAGGAAGATTGCATTAAAATAAGCATATTCATGAATGTATTTAATGTCCATGTTAACCGTATTCCACATGAAGGAAAGGTTACAAACATTAGCTACTTTCCGGGAAAGTTCTTTAATGCAAGTTTTGATAAGGCTTCAAAAGAAAATGAGCGTAATGCGGTTTTAATTGAAACGGCAAGTGGTAAAAAAATCTGTGCAGTACAAATAGCCGGGCTTATTGCAAGGAGAATTATTTGCCGGTTAAAGCATGGAGATGTTGTAAAAAGAGGTGAACGTTTCGGCATGATTTGCTTCGGATCGCGTCTTGATGTTTATATGCCTGCCGATTCAAAAATTAGTGTAGCTGTTGGAAATAAAATAAAAGCGGGGTCAGGTATTTTAGGATATCTGGCATGAAAAAGATAATGCGTTTGAGCCAGTTTCAAAACGCCCCATTTTGGCCGATCTCTGCGTTGGGCTCAAATTTCAATCCTCGAAATACTCAATGTATTCCTGTGGTTGAAATTTTCTCCCGCCTTGAGCTTGACCAAACTG
>Ga0180007_10002095_pt1 | contig 24574 bp, 18 predicted proteins | sample MM_PC_MetaG_FD_121122 | JGI IMG/M metagenome (GOLD analysis project Ga0180007, IMG submission 121122) | Groundwater microbial communities from the Aspo Hard Rock Laboratory (HRL) deep subsurface site, Sweden - MM_PC_MetaG | ecosystem: Environmental > Aquatic > Deep subsurface > Groundwater... | reverse complement strand
GTCCTACGCTTAAAGCGCTGTGTTACCACATCGCCTCCAAAGACTCGCTACCCGGTGGATGGCCTTCCTTCCGGGACGGGATTCTCACCCGCTCGATTACACGACCTTGCCCGGCCGCACTATCTGCCTGTCCCCATTTCTCCTTGCATTGTATATAGCGCAAAATAGCCTTGTAAAACTAAAATGCATCGTTTATAATGCATTCATGCTATTCACTATTGGAAAACATATCAGACAGACACGGAAGAAACTCAATCTTTCCCAGGCTCAATTGGCCAAGGCCATAGGGATGAGCCGAACCACGATTGGGCAGATCGAAAACGGCATTGTTCAGGAAGTCGGAGTTCGGAAGCTGATCCGAGTGCTTGAATATTTAGGCCTGGAGTTGCGTGTCAGGAATGCGGGCTCTCCGCCCACGCTTGAAGAACTTCGTGACGAGGAGAATGACATATGACGGGTGTTTCATCCCTTGCCCTATGGGTTGCAAATAAAAGGGCCGGGCTTCTGGAACGGAAACCGGGCCATAAATACGTCTTTGCCTATGATTCGGAGGCAGAGAATGTTTTGGCGGCATCGCTGACCATGCCGGTGCGCCTGGAAAGCTGGGTGAGCCGTGATCTGCACCCCGTGTTCCAGATGAATTTGCCCGAGGGGGCTCTTCTGGACTCCATTCGACGGGCCATCGCCAAAGTGATTGGTGAAGACGATCTGTCCATTCTGCGTGTCACCGGTGGCAATCAGGTGGGCAGAAACCGATACACACTTCCCAAGGATGAGGCCCCACGAATTTCTGAAACCCCTGAATCACTGGATGAGCTTCTCACCTATCCTGACACCACGGAACTCTTTCATGAGCTGGTATCCAAATACGCCCTGCGGTCCGGAATATCCGGTGTCCAACCCAAGGTTCTGCTTGATGCATCCCAGCGAGCCACAATGACCTCTTCAGCCTACATCGTAAAATCCTGGGGAGCCGATTACCCTTACCTTGCCGCAAATGAGTACTTCTGCATGACTGCCGCCAGGCGGGCAGGCCTGTCTACGCCTGAATTTTTCATTTCGGACAATGGCGGCCTTTTCATCATGCGCAGGTTTGACATGACGCCCCAAGGCGAATCCATTGGGTTTGAGGATATGTGCAGCCTTCAGGCTCTGGGAACGGTCCAGAAATACGCCAGTTCCTACGAACGGGTGGCCAAAAGTCTAAGCCATTTCATCAAAGGTGATCATCTGCAAAAAGCCAGAGAACAGTTTTTTGCAACGCTGGTCTTGTCGGTGATGCTGAGAAACGGCGACGCACACCTGAAAAATTTCGGAGTTCTCTACACGTCGCCGTTTGATATGGTTCGGATTGCACCGGTTTATGACATTGTGACCACAACTGCTTACATTAAAAACGACGTCCCGGCCCTGACGCTTTCCGGCACAAAAAAGTGGTGGCCGAGAAAACTGCTGGAACGATTTGCCGTGGCCCATCTGTCACTTCCCTTATCCAAAGTTTTCGAAATTTTTGAATGCACAGCCCAGGCAGTGTCCGAAACAAAAACGCTCATTCCCGACTATATGGCCACACATCCTGAGTTTGACCAAATCGGCAGGCAGATGATCACAGCCTGGGAAGATGGGTTAAAGGGGCTATTGGAATAAGGTCCCTATTCAACATGAAATAGCGAAATAGGGGGCATGTAAATAGCTTCTATCCACCACCCGTTCGCAGGGCTCACTGAAGGGCACGAAGGGCACAGCGCGGCAAAGTCACAACCAAAAAGCCTCGTCTCTCGCGGAGGCACAAAGAGCACGGAGAAGGGCTAAAATCTTGGGAATAAACAAAAACGGTTTTACCATGAAGTACATGAAGGTCATGAAGAAAAACGATTAAATAGTTTAACCACCCGTTCGCTGCGCTCACTGAAGGACACGAAGGGCCACGAATAAGGGCACAGACTAAGCCTCCGGCGGTCCTGCCGGAGGCCAAACTTTTGGAAAGTTTGATAAATAAATTAGTAAATTAGGGGACGTTCCCCACACAGGATGTGGCTACCCTCTAAAGCGTGACAAATTGTCACGCTTTGTTTCAATCCATGCTTCCAAACTGTAGACGATTCCTGACATCCATAGACAACCGCCGCCATCTCCCGGTTCATCCCCACAGGTGTGGGGAACTCAGGTATCATGGGACTGCCGAGGTTGTGTATTTCGGTTCATCCCCACAGGTGAAGGGAACTCCTCACTCAGGACCTGTTTTTATTGATTTGGTCCGGTTCATCCCCACAGGTGTGGGGAACTCTTCTGCAAAAAGGGCGTGGAGGGCGTCCAGTTCGGTTCATCCCCACAGGTGTGGGGAACTCATCAGGTAGCCGCCGCCGTCAAATTGGATATGCGGTTCATCCCCACAGGTGTGGGGAACTCCGGGAGACGGGGGCCGTTATCCGGTCAACCGCCGGTTCATCCCCACAGGTGTGGGGAACTCTCAGCCAGATTGTACATATATTGGCCGTCTATCGGTTCATCCCCACAGGTGTGGGGAACTCGCCTAATCGGAAACGTAAATTCAACGCCATCACGGTTCATCCCCACAGGTGTGGGGAACTCAATTCAATGCACGATCATCCATGTGGTTAGGTCGGTTCATCCCCACAGGTGTGGGGAACTCGCACCACAAGGGCCGGTTGAATGCATCAAGAGCGGTTCATCCCCACAGGTGTGGGGAACTCAAAAAAATATGATGCCGCGGGGAAATCTGTACCGGTTCATCCCCACAGGTGTGGGGAACTCTGTATCGTTCGGTCGAAGGCATGGCGCAAACCCGGTTCATCCCCACAGGTGTGGGGAACTCAGCAACGGGCAGGATCTTTTGAGATCCTACGCCGGTTCATCCCCACAGGTGTGGGGAACTCATTGACACCGGCATCACGCCAGGGTGCCAAGTCGGTTCATCCCCACAGGTGTGGGGAACTCTTTGATAGCCAATTGAAGTATTCTGCAGGAGGCGGTTCATCCCCACAGGTGTGGGGAACTCGACCCTATGCCTCTGGATGCTTCTGAAATAGTCGGTTCATCCCCACAGGTGTGGGGAACTCGTCTTTTTGCTTCTGTTTCTGCTTCTTTCTGTGGGTTCATCCCCACAGGTGTGGGGAACTCTATCAGATAAGGCTTAAAGGAGCAAATAATGGCGGTTCATCCCCACAGGTGTGGGGAACTCAACACGTCTGGGGCGTTGTCAAGCCCATCGGACGGTTCATCCCCACAGGTGTGGGGAACTCGAAAACAACACACTTTCCTGTCACCTCTGTGACGGTTCATCCCCACAGGTGTGGGGAACTCGGCCGATCTGGCCCGAAGCGTCCAATAATCCTCGGTTCATCCCCACAGGTGTGGGGAACTCGGATTAGCAGTACGTCCACAGGGTTACCCTCCTGGTTCATCCCCACAGGTGTGGGGAACTCGGACGGGCGGAAGTGACCGGCGGCGGGCTCGGCGGTTCATCCCCACAGGTGTGGGGAACTCTGCCAGAGTCGTGCTGAACGTAGCTGTTAATGCGGTTCATCCCCACAGGTGTGGGGAACTCACAGGCCGAAGAGATTGCAAGGTTGATAGAGGCGGTTCATCCCCACAGGTGTGGGGAACTCGTTTTCCGGAACAGCCGGGACCAGCGGCCAGGTGGTTCATCCCCACAGGTGTGGGGAACTCTGATCTGGGGCCATACCTGATATACGCTTTTACGGTTCATCCCCACAGGTGTGGGGAACTCCTGAAACTGGCCGATCAGGACCAACTTTCCGGCGGTTCATCCCCACAGGTGTGGGGAACTCTCGTTGCGTTGAGTCCCGGTACCTGTCAATTTCGGTTCATCCCCACAGGTGTGGGGAACTCTGTGTTGGGTGAGAACCTGTTTCTCGGTTAAACGGTTCATCCCCACAGGTGTGGGGAACTCACCTTTTTTGTTCGGATTTCAACGGTCAACTCCGGTTCATCCCCACAGGTGTGGGGAACTCAACCAGGCCCGTAAGTTGGGCATGCCGGAAGACGGTTCATCCCCACAGGTGTGGGGAACTCCTGAAGAACTCAAGGGACAATTGGGTGACCGGCGGTTCATCCCCACAGGTGTGGGGAACTCCATAGCGAGCTATCTTCGCCCGCTGCGGTCGCCGGTTCATCCCCACAGGTGTGGGGAACTCATTGAGCACCTGGCCGAGCGGGAGCATGTCCCCGGTTCATCCCCACAGGTGTGGGGAACTCTTCTTTGGCGTACTCGGGGTCGGAAATCATAGCGGTTCATCCCCACAGGTGTGGGGAACTCGCAAGACGAATATAGGCTCCCGATCCCAAGAGACGGTTCATCCCCACAGGTGTGGGGAACTCACCATGGCTGGTGGGAAAGTAAAAGACATTACCGGTTCATCCCCACAGGTGTGGGGAACTCCCGGGATTATTCTGAACGAAGACGGGACAACCCGGTTCATCCCCACAGGTGTGGGGAACTCGGCTATTTCTTCAGCTTCACGCCTTGCTTTTGCGGTTCATCCCCACAGGTGTGGGGAACTCGTTGGTGGCCTGGGGGCAGGCGTTGTTGATCGTGGTTCATCCCCACAGGTGTGGGGAACTCGTTTTAACGAGTTTTATTCCCACGGGTTATTCCGGTTCATCCCCACAGGTGTGGGGAACTCGCAGCGAAAATCTCTGTTCCATCTAATGTTTCCGGTTCATCCCCACAGGTGTGGGGAACTCTTGCCATCCTCCGATGTCTCTATTTTAATAACCGGTTCATCCCCACAGGTGTGGGGAACTCGCCGACCTTGAAGCATTATCGCAACCCCAGACAGGTTCATCCCCACAGGTGTGGGGAACTCATGAAAGAAAAAACCATTATTTTTAAGTGTGTCGGTTCATCCCCACAGGTGTGGGGAACTCCTGATATTTATATCACCATGGCTATATTCACACGGTTCATCCCCACAGGTGTGGGGAACTCGAAGAGTTGAATATGATCAATATGACCGGCATCGGTTCATCCCCACAGGTGTGGGGAACTCCAGTGCCTGAGCCGGGAACAATGATTTTGTTGCGGTTCATCCCCACAGGTGTGGGGAACTCGCTATATCTGGCCCCCATATTTTTATAATGCGCGGTTCATCCCCACAGGTGTGGGGAACTCCTGATAGGGTTTTTCGTGGGGAGCTCAACAGGCGGTTCATCCCCACAGGTGTGGGGAACTCGATATGGAAGTCCGTTGACAGCCCAACAAAGGCGGTTCATCCCCACAGGTGTGGGGAACTCAATATCCCGCCGAACCCATGCCAATCTGCCTCCGGTTCATCCCCACAGGTGTGGGGAACTCTGTTAAAAAAATATCCGAACTATTCGTTCGTGCGGTTCATCCCCACAGGTGTGGGGAACTCACCCGCTGGCAGGTGCAACAGTACCACCCAGGCGGTTCATCCCCACAGGTGTGGGGAACTCATGCAGCGGTCAAGTCAGATCTTCTCGAAAGACGGTTCATCCCCACAGGTGTGGGGAACTCTCGTTTTTTGTAGCAACATCGATCAACTCCCGCGGTTCATCCCCACAGGTGTGGGGAACTCTTCCGTGTACTTCACATTTAACTATTACGTGGCGGTTCATCCCCACAGGTGTGGGGAACTCACCTTTCGAATATTGACCCAGCAACGGCCTTTCGGTTCATCCCCACAGGTGTGGGGAACTCATCAAGGATGGATTTCTTGGATCTGCCCCTGTCGGTTCATCCCCACAGGTGTGGGGAACTCAAGGTACTTTTCAAGGGCGGCTTTTTCTTCGGCGGTTCATCCCCACAGGTGTGGGGAACTCGCCTTGAAGTTTAAGAACGGCCTCAATCTTCGCGGTTCATCCCCACAGGTGTGGGGAACTCGGAAAGTTGGTCCATGATAACTGCCCCCACTCCGGTTCATCCCCACAGGTGTGGGGAACTCGTACAATTTTTATTCCTGAAAATGGGTCGAATGGGTTCATCCCCACAGGTGTGGGGAACTCTTTTGGTGGTGGTAACAGTGCAACAAGTAATGCGGTTCATCCCCACAGGTGTGGGGAACTCAATCTTGTTTGAATTTTACAGTATTAACTCCACGGTTCATCCCCACAGGTGTGGGGAACTCTAAGAACTTGCGAAACATTATTCCTGTACAAACGGTTCATCCCCACAGGTGTGGGGAACTCCTTTTACACATTTCTCGTTCAAACCCAGATCCCGGTTCATCCCCACAGGTGTGGGGAACTCCTTGGACATTATGGTGGAATAGCTACACAAACCGGTTCATCCCCACAGGTGTGGGGAACTCCTATACAATATAGAGGTGCTGTTGATGACTGGCGGTTCATCCCCACAGGTGTGGGGAACTCCACATATAGTTGGGTGATCACCTCGTTTCTTCCGGTTCATCCCCACAGGTGTGGGGAACTCTGTCAGAGCCTGACATGACTCGTTTCGGCCTCCGGTTCATCCCCACAGGTGTGGGGAACTCGATCCAGGAGTCCGCTTCATTCCTCCTCCTGACGGTTCATCCCCACAGGTGTGGGGAACTCTCTTTTAATAAGTCACATGCTGTTTCTTATGGCGGTTCATCCCCACAGGTGTGGGGAACTCTTGCCCAAAGAATGCTACAGCAGCATAGTATTCGGTTCATCCCCACAGGTGTGGGGAACTCGTATTTCCCAAGCCGAAGGGGCATGCCGAACACGGTTCATCCCCACAGGTGTGGGGAACTCTTCTTGTCTGACCTGATACGTTCAAGGATATCCGGTTCATCCCCACAGGTGTGGGGAACTCCTTGGAAAAGAGTAGTGAAAGAAGTAATCAAACGGTTCATCCCCACAGGTGTGGGGAACTCGTTTGAAGATTGCTCTTTGCAAGAATCCATTCCGGTTCATCCCCACAGGTGTGGGGAACTCTATATGAAATTAAGTATCAGTAAAAATGTAAGCGGTTCATCCCCACAGGTGTGGGGAACTCTTCCGAATGTTTGTATTACCACATTTGTCTCACGGTTCATCCCCACAGGTGTGGGGAACTCTTCTTTATCCGATTCCAATTTTTCTTTTTTAGCGGTTCATCCCCACAGGTGTGGGGAACTCTACCGCCGCAAGTATCACAGGTTCGGTAAGGGCGGTTCATCCCCACAGGTGTGGGGAACTCCTATAGTATTCTCTGGGGGAAAACAATTTCACCGGTTCATCCCCACAGGTGTGGGGAACTCCACCACGACTTGAAGCGCCCCTAAAATAAAATCGGTTCATCCCCACAGGTGTGGGGAACTCAGTGCCGACTCTGGTGTTGGTGGTAGTACAGGCGGTTCATCCCCACAGGTGTGGGGAACTCCACAGGTAGTAATCGTGGCCGTAATTGGAGCGCGGTTCATCCCCACAGGTGTGGGGAACTCTATCAACAGTATTATCATACATATCAAGAGCACGGTTCATCCCCACAGGTGTGGGGAACTCATTTTTACTTTCCTTTTCAGCAATTTTACTGACGGTTCATCCCCACAGGTGTGGGGAACTCCAATTCAAACAGATCCATCCTGAACGGATTGCCGGTTCATCCCCACAGGTGTGGGGAACTCCATCTATGCCGGGGGTGACTCTTGGCGGAAACCGGTTCATCCCCACAGGTGTGGGGAACTCAAAAAATATTCCTCGCTCTCTGGCTGAAAAAGCGGTTCATCCCCACAGGTGTGGGGAACTCGGCCCGGTCGGAGATAGGACCGTTTATATTTTCGGTTCATCCCCACAGGTGTGGGGAACTCGAGGTTGAGAGAACAGAACAAAAACTTACAAACGGTTCATCCCCACAGGTGTGGGGAACTCCTGTTCTACATGTGCAAATTATAGGAAGAGGACGGTTCATCCCCACAGGTGTGGGGAACTCCCTTTCTTTTTTTATAAAAAAAGGTTATAACGCGGTTCATCCCCACAGGTGTGGGGAACTCAAATGGACATAAATCTTGATCTTGATAAAATACGGTTCATCCCCACAGGTGTGGGGAACTCTGGGTACGTGGAACATGTGGAACACGTCAATACGGTTCATCCCCACAGGTGTGGGGAACTCGGAGCCTGGGTAAGCTTGCCCTCGGACATAAGCGGTTCATCCCCACAGGTGTGGGGAACTCGTAAGCCCAACCCAGTCAAGCGGCAAGACTACCGGTTCATCCCCACAGGTGTGGGGAACTCAAATGTTCAATCCCTGTTATTATAATGTGCAAACGGTTCATCCCCACAGGTGTGGGGAACTCATAAAGAAATAACATATTCATTCCAAGCCCACCGGTTCATCCCCACAGGTGTGGGGAACTCTTTCCACGAACATTTCAAGCAGGGTCCGTGGGCGGTTCATCCCCACAGGTGTGGGGAACTCCTGAAAATTCCGGGAATCTTATCTTGAATGTGCGGTTCATCCCCACAGGTGTGGGGAACTCTCGGTACCAATGACCCTGAAACAGAAGTAACACGGTTCATCCCCACAGGTGTGGGGAACTCTTCAAGATACTTCACAGGCTCCCCGTCTGGGCCGGTTCATCCCCACAGGTGTGGGGAACTCCGTGGCGGGACAAACATCCAATGGTTGTAGCACGGTTCATCCCCACAGGTGTGGGGAACTCATATGTCTCTGATTCGTTTGCCGTTTTATATGCGGTTCATCCCCACAGGTGTGGGGAACTCCCTGCCCATTTTAATGCCTGGTTTATTTTATCCGGTTCATCCCCACAGGTGTGGGGAACTCTGCTTTCTTTTCAGATATTGTTTATAATATCCCGGTTCATCCCCACAGGTGTGGGGAACTCAAGCCGGTCAATGGTCCGTTGCCCAAGGTTTTCGGTTCATCCCCACAGGTGTGGGGAACTCCTTTGCCATGTCCATTCATACTGACTATCTGTCGGTTCATCCCCACAGGTGTGGGGAACTCATCATAAAAAAAGAAAACTATTGAATTACTAACGGTTCATCCCCACAGGTGTGGGGAACTCAACAGACATTTTTCAGACATTGATACAACTATCGGTTCATCCCCACAGGTGTGGGGAACTCAAGAAAACTACTCCAATCAGCCATTTATAATCCGGTTCATCCCCACAGGTGTGGGGAACTCTCGTCCAGGCAGATGACGAAAAAACCGAAGCGCGGTTCATCCCCACAGGTGTGGGGAACTCCGCATACGACTACAGACGCCGCTGGATCATCACGGTTCATCCCCACAGGTGTGGGGAACTCTTAAAAGATCATTCGATTTATTCGAGTGTACACGGTTCATCCCCACAGGTGTGGGGAACTCATATTTAGGGTGTGTTTGGGGCAAATAGCCCACGGTTCATCCCCACAGGTGTGGGGAACTCGTGTGAAATGAGCAAGAAAACACGAATAAAAGCGGTTCATCCCCACAGGTGTGGGGAACTCTGCTGGGGCCTGTGTCTTACCTGCTTCTGTTCCGGTTCATCCCCACAGGTGTGGGGAACTCAGAAAATGTCATAACGTTATTAATAGTAATATCGGTTCATCCCCACAGGTGTGGGGAACTCTACCGCCGCGAGTATCACAGGGGCGGTAAGGGCGGTTCATCCCCACAGGTGTGGGGAACTCTTTATAACCTGTGTTTGATCATTTATTTTTATCGGTTCATCCCCACAGGTGTGGGGAACTCCTGGCGTTGACGCTATATAGGCCGGGAGTGCCCGGTTCATCCCCACAGGTGTGGGGAACTCAATATAACACCAAGTTGATCTGCAATACCATCCGGTTCATCCCCACAGGTGTGGGGAACTCATGAGCTACATTACCACTACAATCTGTGATAACGGTTCATCCCCACAGGTGTGGGGAACTCAACGAGCATGCTATGGTAATATTCCCCAGGAACGGTTCATCCCCACAGGTGTGGGGAACTCTTTTCTGATGGTGGGGGCCCCAAAATCACATGCGGTTCATCCCCACAGGTGTGGGGAACTCATATTGAGCTTGTCCATGCAGTAACCCCATAGCGGTTCATCCCCACAGGTGTGGGGAACTCTGCTCAGGACAAAGGATGGACACGCATCTGGCCGGTTCATCCCCACAGGTGTGGGGAACTCTGCTGTGGTTAGTTTAACATGTCAAACATTGTCGGTTCATCCCCACAGGTGTGGGGAACTCTCTTCCTGGAACTTATTGTTTTTAGAAGAGTTTTTGATAGTCAGTTTTTGTACCGAAATTTTTTATATTGTTTATCATTTATCACTCAATTGTCAAAGAGCTGTTTTATCGTCATTGCTGTTTTGATCAGGGGGAAGAAATGATACGAGTCTGAGACCATCGTAGTCAATTGGAATTCTTCGGTTCTTTCCGTAGGTTTGAAAATCAAATCCTGATTCGTTTGGTGCGGCCCAGGCCATGGCAACATTGCCTTGATCGGCAAGAACTGTGATCTGATCCCAGATCATTTCCCGGATTCGTCGAGAGACATCACCCACATAGACACCCGCTCTGATTTCAAGAAGCCATATGGCCAAGCGGCCTCGAAGACGTGGAGGGACAGCTTCGGTCACGACAACCAGCATACTCATATCATGCGCTCCTGTGTCCTTCGTCCCCGATTCGTTCAGGTTCCGGGATGGCCGGGGGTTGGGCATCCAGGGGTGGGAGAGGGGGTTCAATCCCTCCGGCTGAAAGAATATCTTCAATCCCCGGAATGATTTTTTTGAGTAACCGGGTTTGCCTGAAGACATCCCTGCACGCAATTCGCACCTCACGGTCCGGATGTGCCGGATGTTTGGCGGCGATTTGAAACGCAACCGGAACCACTGTATCAAATTTATAAATATCGGCAATATCATAAACAAAAGACAAGGGCTTTCCAGAATGGAGAAAACCCACTGCCGGAGCATAGCCTGCCGCTAAAATAGCCGCTTCAGTTACGCCATACAGACAAGAAGTTGCGGCGCTCAGACATTTATTGACCAAGTCACCCGAGTCCCAGTTTTTAGGGTCGTACTTCCTCCCTTTCCATGGAACCTTGTATTGCTTGGCCAGCAATTCATATATTTTCCTGACTCGTACGCCTTCAATTCCCCTTAATTGATCAACACTTCTTCGTTCCGGTGGTTTTTCTCCAAAACGAATCTCGAACATTTTTCGAACCACTTTAAGCCGTAAGCCTTCATCCAAGGCAAGTTTGGCCTGATAAAGCAGTTTATCCGAACGAGCGCCACCCGGCTGTCCTGACGAATATAGCCGAACCCCAGCTTCTCCCACCCAGATCAAGAGTGTGCCAGTGGTTGCCGCCAGCTTCACCGCCGCATGGCTGATCCTTGTTCCCGGTTCCAGCATGATACAGGCCACTGACCCCACTGGGATATGCTTACGTTCCCCATGAACATCATCTACCACCACAAAGGCTCCGTCCCGTACATCAATCTGGCCGTAATACACAAAAACCATGGATACCCGATCCTTGATGGGTATGGGCTTGAGGGGGATAAAGGGAGCATTAGTCATCCGTTTTCCCCCTCTGTTTTCAACTGGGTTTCCTGTTCGATCAACAATCGTTCTTTACAGATTTCCGTTGCCAGTTCTTCTTCACTGGGCAAGTAAAGCTTGTAGCGTGAGGCAAATATCTGATTGTTTCCTTCGGGTAAGGTATAACGCACCACCGCCTCACTTTTTTCGGAACACAGAATGATGCCAATGGGCGGATTCTCTTCGGTGTTGGTGATATCGCGTTGGTAATAGTTCACATACATCTGCATCTGTCCCATATCTTTATGCGTCAGCTCACCTACTTTCAAATCAATTAGAACAAAACTGCGGGTCAGACGATTGTAAAAGACCAGATCAATATAAAAATGTTTGCCATCCAGCGTGATCCGTTGCTGTCGGGCCATAAACGCAAAGCCTTTCCCCAGCTCCAAAAGAAAATCCTTCAGCCTGCCGATCAACGCTCCTTCAAGCTCTTTTTCAAGAAACCGTTCATCCTGCCTCAGTCCCACAAATTCGAGCACATACGGATCTTTGATTAAATCTTCCGGCTGTCTGACCTCGTGTCCTTTCTTGGCCAGCTCCAACACTCCTGTCTTATCCCTTGAAAGCGCCAGCCGTTCAAATAAAAGCGATGCAATCTGCCGTTCCAACTCACGGGTGGACCAACGTGAATTAATAGCTTCCTGTTCATAAAATGCCCGTGCCTCAGGCTTTTCAACACGCAGGAGAATCCGGTAATGGGTCCAGCTTAATTCGGAACGCAGTGCGTTCCGAATTGGATAAGTCTGGTAAAACGAACGCATATTCCTTAAATTTCGTTCATCAAATCCTTTACCGAATTCAGAGGTAAGGTTGTTTGCCAAATCTATCAGCAACCCTTTGCCATATGCTGCTCGTGCCTCGCCGTTTTGCTCATCTTTCACCAGAACCCGCCCGATCTCCCAATAACAACACACCATTTCATGGTTGACGGACTGCCATGCACGTTGACGAGCCCGGGTGAGAATGTCGCGAATCTCGGTGTATACATGTTGCTTCGCTTTTTCTGGGTTTGTTTCGGTCATGGTTTAACTCCAATAAAAAACGTCAGTTGTCGACAAATTGCCGACGGTTTAAATCCATCCTTTTTTATCCCGGAGCAATGGAAAGTAATCCACAGCCAAAACCTTTTGCCGGGCCGATACCTTCAATAATTTTATTCAGCAATTTATCAGGATCAACAATTTGAAATCTACCGTCAAACCGGGCTGTTTTTATTCGGATCTGATTCTCTTTTTTGAGACCGCTGATATAACCTTCATCAGTAACAGTAAACGACGAAATTTTAACACCCATCGTTTCGGACCATTTTAACATCCATGTTTCTAATGCATCATCACGGATTAAACCATATCGTTTCCCATTTCTCTTTACCGTAGGGTTTCCTCGCAGTCGGAAACGCAAACAAGCCCCTGCATTCAACACCGGATTAAACGGTTTTACTTGAAAGAATATCAATCCTTTACCAGAATCTTTCAGATCAGTCCAATCGGGGTTCACTGCGCTTTGAACAAGAATGTTGATTCCACTATTATTCCATTCCGGTTCAACTCGAAACAATACACGGGGTTTATTCTCATATGCTTTAAAACCGGACATCACTGTTTCATGAAGTCGATAAATATCCCCTGTTGTTTTCATGGTGCCTCGACTCAAGGGATCAAACGACAACCGGGATAAAATCATTCGCCACCTCCTTGCAGTCTGGGTATGACCTGATGAATCCGGACATAACGGTCACGGAAACGTCTATCTTTTAGATCAAAACTGATCGGTTGATCTTTTCTGACAGCATGGGTTTTTTCATCCGTCTCAATGACAACACGCATGGGTTCAAACGTTGAATCCTTCGCATTCTCTTTTTTATTAAACGACTGAACGAGGGGCGGATACTCCTGAAAAGCGCGATCCAAATTTATGCCAGTCATCAATCCATCTGAAAGAAAAAATGGGATACTGGGAACGAATGATTTTCTTCCAAGAAAGAGGGGCCGCTTTGGATGTTTCATCGCATGGTGTATGTCTGATAGCAACGCATGATCCCCTTCCAGGCCCACAAGAAAAACCGCGTCTGAAAGGTAATGCCGTGTGGATACCAGATTTGACGGGGTCCCGCCACTGGCGACGGCCACCTGCTGGACCGTTTGAAAATCTTTTTTCATGATTCCTTCACGATCCGCCCGTACGCCCATGTGTAATGACGCAAGATCGGCAATCGAATCTTTCCGATTCCGGCCCAGTGCAGATGCAACCAGGCCGATGATTCCACTTTTGGAAGGCTCCCGTTCTGTATCCCGGATTTCAAAACGGCTGCGGGTTCCCCAGGACTGCATGGGGCCGCCACAAGCCATCAACAGGACACTGTTCATTTTACCCCCCCAGTTTTATTGTTCAATACGTCAGAGACACTCGTTACAAGGTCTTCCAGGCTCCCTTTTTCCTTGATCAGGTTCATGGTTTCATCGCAAATTACACCCTCAGAACCATATGCTTTAGAAAGTTTATTAAAGTAAGATTCAAGGGCTTCAACAGAAGCTTCCTCAATGGACACATCCCGTCCTGCACGTACCGGTTTTTGAAAGGCATTGGCCAGTGACCAGGGAAATCCGTCATTGCGAATAAGGACTCGTGCATATTCCGGTGGATTTTGGGCAGCCATGCTGTTCTGTTTGCCAGTGGGAACAGCTTTGATACTTGCTTCCACAAAGCCTTTGACCGTTGAGAGAAGAAGATCTTTATTTGCCGAACCAAGGTTTTCACTGAGTTTCTTCAGGTCAATGTTGGCATAGCGATAAAAACAGGAGCTGTTGAACTCAACAGTCCCTATCATATCGGAACCCGATGAATCTTCAGGAAGAAGATCATCCACCGCCGTATAATAATCCATTTCCATGTCGACTTTGTGAGTTGATAGAGCATGGGCCATCTGACATGCCGCATCCACATTCATGTTTTTGTCATCGGCCACCATTCTTCCAAACAAAGCGATATCTGCAGCATAGCTGTGATTTGCAGTACGAGATTTTCCGATCACTCCTTTGAATGCAGCTTCCACAGGTTTTAATTCTTCATTAAGCGTTTTACTTTTTTTCTTTTTTTTCCCGTCTTCTGATTTTACCGAGTTCATCAGTTTTTCACTTTCAACGGAAAGGATATCCCAATGTGCATTCCCGATTTGTGCAAGTTCGGATATTTCATTTTCGCCAAAATAAAGAAGATATTCCGTCTTTTCAGGATCTTTGAGTTTTAATCCTATCAGGCCAATAATCAGGGAGGCTACTTTATCTGATATTTCAGTATCTTTTTGATAATCATTAACCAATATACTGGAAAGCCGGGATTTTAATCTTTTCGTTCTGACGCCAATATCTCCTCCCCCGGATTTTATCTTGTCAGCAAAGGATTCATGCCGTCGGACAGACCGTTTAATGCACTGGCTTGAAATTCGTGCTCGGCGATGTCCTCCGAAAATACAATCCTTTGGGGCATTGGTATCATCACGGTTGAGATTGGATGGCGCAAAATTCTGAAGAATATGAAGTTCAAGTATCATGCCTGGTCTCCTTCCTGGGTTTCGTTATGTGTGGTCTCTTGTTGTTCTTTCCAGTATTCCTTTGCCCATGCGAGCTGAACAAAACGGTCTTCATGATTCCAGTTTGTCAGGTCAGCGATAAGCCTATGATAGTCAATGGTTACACCTTTGGATTTTGCGAGGGACACAGCCTGTTTTAGGTGGTACCCCATATCGTCACTGTCCGCATTCAAAAGACGGATAAATCTTTTTTCAATGCTGTCCGTAGGGTCTAATCTCTGAATCACTTTGAAAACAGCCCCCATATTCCTGCCCAGTGGTGCTCGTTCAGGATGTAGTGCAAATAAAGCCGCGACCAGAAAGCAGTGTTCCTGCATCCAAAGGCTTTTGGGTAAAAAATTCACAACATAGGGATACATGTCCGGAGTCCCCATGCGTTTTCCTAATCCCCTACGGAGTTTAGCCATGGTAGCACGATCATCCCTGTCTCTGATCTTTTCAAGATATTCAACCAAGGGATGTTTCTTTTGTATCATTGTTGTTCACCTCCTGTTTTTAGTCGTTTGGCAAGACCTGAATTCAATAGTCCCGAAGCCCGAACCCATGAACGGTAAGTTCGAGCCGATGACATATATCGTTGTTCGATTCCCGTTTTAAATGCGTTACGTGCGATTGTTTTGATGCGTTTTTTTAGTTCCTGAAAAGAGACATCCCCTTGGTCCACCACCATGATAAAATTGTGGAATGCGGATTCCATTTGATCCCAATAAATCATCATGAATCCGCATGATTCGGCTTTAGAACGAATTTCCGCTTCTTTTGAATTTTCAGGAAGGCACTCCCGGATAAAACTTTTTCCTGCATAGTCCAACACACTCGCTCCATCTTCAATAAGGCTTAAACCTTTACGAAGACTGTCCACAAGCTTTTTTTCTGCAAGTAAATCGGTCGGGATGGAAAGCATTTCTTTGCGCCAAGCAAGTGGATTCGCTTTGTCATTTGCCAGAGCGTAGATGGCGCAACGATGACGTTCCGGCAATGATACCAGACGTTTTAAACGAGCGTTGCCAATATGCCTGAATGCCTTTGGCCGTTCATCTGCATCAGGACCAAAAGTAAAAAAGGCGGAGCTGTCTCTCCAAATCATTCTTTCCGGTTCCAGTTGGACAGAGTATATTTCACCCTTTTTATTCTCTCTGATAATTCCAAAAGGACTACGAACGTCTGGAAATGATTCACCTTGAGCGATATGTAGCCTACGAACCATTGGGGTGCCGTTATTATCCATTTCAGGTATTAGAGAAATATGACGGGTTTTGCATGTAAGATAGTTGAAGTAGCCTGTAGGTGTTGCAATACCCTCGCCACCAATATCATCCCTCTCCCATACAGGACAGTCATTTGGTTGTGATGGGATAGGTTTATCGGCATTGCATATAAGCATATTCAATGTCAGCGTGTTAAATAAGTTTGCACCCATGAGTAAGCAGAATAAACCAGTAACCATACTCCCATGTAAAAAGCTCTGCTGATAATCAAAAAAGTTTGTTGTTTTTTTATTCAGCCCACCCATGAGATATCCTTGTGCAGAGAGGAGGATCAGAGCCACTTCTTTGGGTGGTAAAGACAAAACCTCTCTATCCAAGGAATGATCAAAAAGTGTCTTTGTGTTGCCGTTTGCTTTGGCCGTTTGAATTGAAGAAATCTGAACAGGTGAACTTTTTTTGTCTTTATCAATTATTTCGAGTCCAGCAGTCTGATAGAAAGGATATTCTTCTGAAAAAAGGTCAAATCGACTGTGCCATTTTTCGAAATATTCTATGACCTTGCTTTCTTTAAATTCTTCGGACTGATATAACTCTTTCCATGCCATTGTATCTTTTGGCCCATCTACAATCCGGTGAACCAGGGCAAGCAGCATTCGATACAGCGCCGCCTCTTCAAGTGGATTCTGTAAATCAAACCCTGAAATATCATGGGCACTTAATAGAAGTTCCTTAAGCCCCATCTCTTTGTATTCCCCTGATTGTATTACGCAGGGTATCCACGGTTCATCGATCAGGTTGAATGAAAATTCCCCCATACACGTTACCTCCATTATATTTCACAAAGTTCAAGACCAGTTTCGTCGTTATAGATAAGGCCAGGGTAAAAAAGGGCCTGCCCATTCTGGATAATCAATGGCCTGGCATTCCTCAGCTGTGGGATTTCCATCCAATCCTCAGGTGATTCAAGATTTTCAACAGATTTGATAATTTTTCGAGTGGATACATCCACACTTTGGGACAGAAGCTTTCTGATCTCATCCCTGTGTGAGGGTTTGAAAACATCACGTTCAAGGATCACAAGTGTAATAGACTCATTGCCTAAACGCGTTGTGATCATTTTGTCTTCATTGAAATCATTGGAAAGGTCCAAAAGATAATCTATGTCATTCAAACAGTTGTGGACAGAGCACAGGGTGTTGGTCCGCGCAATAAATTCCTGGGCCATTTCTTCACCTTTGCGCTCTTTTTCCCAGAGATCCATGGCGTTGGAAAGATGGCCCGGAATACAGCCGGAGGCATTATAAACGGTTTCAATCCAGTCGATACCATTGCCCGGCAGAGTGACCTCGGCGTTTGTTTCACAGCCCAAAGGAGAGACCCAAAGAGCCGTTCGGGTTAAAATATCCTTTTCATAGACATACCCGCTATCACCAAAATCAGGTACTTTGTTCTGATAGTCAGGGATGGTCACAACCAGAGACCGTGTTTTGAGTTTTTCCGGCCGAAAGGGTGATGGCATATGATGTCTATGCAACCTGCCTGCACGTTGTAAAAGAAGATCTGCCGGGGCGAGATCGGAAATCATCAGATCAAAATCAACATCAAGACTTTGTTCGATAACCTGGGTTGCCACCACAATACCTTTTTCAGGCCTGTTACCGTTTTTTCCCCACGTCGAAAGAATCTGTTCTTCGATTACAAGTCGTCTTCCTTTGGTAAACCTTGAATGGAACAGAACCGTTTCTGCGTCGGGCATTCCATTTTTTACGAGACGATAAAGGTCCTGCGCCTCTTTAACCGTATTAACGATACAGGCGGCCGAACCTCCATCCGAAAGTCGTGTTTTAAGGATATCAAGAATTCTATATTTCTTATTGTTCAGATCTGTGACCAATAATTCGACGGAGATCGGGTCTGGTGCTTCATCTACAATTGGCATGGTGACTATTTTTTTATTATTCAAATCTATGCCCGTAACACATGGATAATCAACGGATTCGTCAACTCTTGCATTCGGGATAAAGGCCTGAAAAAGTTTTTGACGTAGGTATCGGGGCAAAGTCGCAGAAAGAAGAATAATGGATGTTCCGCATTGCCCCAGCCAACCGATAAGTGAAAATATTTCTTCTTGCATATAGACGTCATAGGCGTGAACTTCATCAAGAATAAGGACCTTGCCGGAAAGACCGAAAAGTCGCACAAAAAAATGACGAACTTTAAGCGCCGCCATCAAGGCCTGATCTATTGTACCAACACCGTAGCCGGAAAGGAGTCCCCGTTTTCTTGACATAAACCATGTGGACGCCGTCATGTCCCCTTCACCCGCATTCACAGAAGAAAGTCTGAGTGCTTCGTAGTTCCGGTTTAAATCTGCATTGCCGTGGAGGAGGTGCAATTCGGCACCACCTTTAGGCTTCAAGTTTTTTAAAAATTTTTCCATCCTTGGCAACATGGCGTTGCCGGTGGCTTGGGTGGGAAGTGCATAAAAAAGCCCCCCAATATCACTCTTTGCAGCGATTTCTGAAAAAGCGGATAGTGCCGCCTCGGTTTTGCCGCTTCCCATTGGGCTTTCAACAGCAATAAGCATGGGGTGGGACAGTCGTTGAGTCACATGGATGGTTGCAGCCTGACAGGCATTAGGATTATCAAAACCAAACAAATCTTTAAATTCATGCAGCTCAATTTTATTATTTGTCATCTTTAACGTTTCGACCAGTCGTTTTGCGATATCGAATCGTTCCTCAATGTATTGGGGAAGTGACGCGGGTGTTCCGGATGTATAGACGAAGTTTTCTTCTGATGAGGCAATCCAGTCAGCGACGCAAACAAGGCCCGCAAGAATCATTAAAACAGGAATAGGGGGAGTATTCACACCGGCAAGGGAGTCTATTTCAAATAAGTCTGAAAGGTATTTCATCACAGACAAGCGGCCATCCTTCCATGGCCCATCACCTGAACCGAATCCTTCTTCGCCTGCAAATACCCCATGGTGAGCTGCAAGAATGCTTGAAAACCCGAGAGCTAAGTCTTCTGAACAACCCAGTTCGTCCATTAGTAAATCAGGCAGAATATCAAGACTAACTTGTCCATGGAGAGTTTCGGATGCCTCTGGAAATTGATGGCCCGACTCATGCAATATATTGAAAAACTGTGTATTTTTCTTTTGAAATCCAGGACTTATTTTACCGATATCGTGAAGAGCAGCAAAAAAAGCTATTAGATTGAGTAATTTCATTTCTGAAAGACCGAATACCCCTTCCAGCCTTTTTTTAATTGAATTGGGCAATCCATAAAATAATTCATGTGCAACAATACCAACGTCCAGCATGTGACAAAGCACAGGATGCCATGATTCGTTATTGTATTTCCCCCAATATCTAAAAATCTCGTCGTTCATAATTCTTACAATCCATTATGAAAATTAATTTTTCAGTCCAGAAACCGAGAACCTCTATGTTATCAGAGACTCTGTGGTAAACTTAAAAATTTCATACATCCAACACTACCCCCCACCCATGTCAAAAACGGTCCCACATGCATAACTTTTTCACAGTTGCTTAAAATTATTTCCCCCCCCCCATGCTCATCCCCTACCCAAGATTTCCTTTAGCTCCCCCTCAATTTCTTTTCTCATCCCCTCAGGCTCCAGCAGCCGGGCTTCTTTCCCAAATGACATGATCCAGCGTTTGACATCGCGGTAGCCGGAGGTGGCCATGGACAGGGTGAGGGAGCCGTCCGGGTGGTTGTCGATGTGTTGGATTTTGGCCCAGGTTTTTTCTATGATGTAGCGGGCTTCGTTGGGCGAAAAATGGATTTTAACGGTGACCGGGTCGCCGTGGGTCAGGTCAAAGGCTGAGTTGAGTTGGTCTTCAGGGTTGAAATTTGCCGGGTAGTCCACGTCCTGATTTAGTTTTGAAATGCGTCGGATACGTTCCACTGCGTAGCTGCGGACAGAATTGTCACTGAGCTTGAGGGCGAATAGATAGAGGCCGCCGTTGTTTTCGTAGAAGTGTAAGGGACCGATAGTTTCTTCTTTGACCGTGTCATTATAGAACACATGGTAGGTGATTTTGCAGGAGTTGTTGTTCAGGATGGATTCGGTCAGGGTTTCGATGACGGATTCTTTTCCAGCGTATGTCTTGGATCCCATGGATTTTGAAATGAAAATCCGCTTGAGGCTTGAAAGATCTTTCCGGGTTTCTTTGGGGACAAAAAACATCAGCTTGGTCAGGGTGGTACGGATATGGTTGTCAATTTCAGTGCCTTTGAAGACAACAGACTCACCCGCCATCATGCACAGGGATATGATTTCGGAAAAGGTCAGGGCGATTTTGGGCAGACTGAGATTGGGAAGCCGATCGACATACGTGGCGTCAATATGCCATCGTTTCTGTTTTTCCAGGGGAACCTGCTCATCGAAAATGGGGATGTTTAATTTTTCAATCGCATTGAGAAGCCGGGATACGGAACGGTCCGTGATGCCAAGATTTTCAACAAGGTCTTTTTTGGTGCAGCCCTGGGGCCGGGATAACAGACTGAGTGCTTTGATCAGTTGGATCAGATTCTTTCCCCTCATACATCACTCCCTGGTTCACGTGGCGTAAAAATGACTCGTGCGATGAGTCAGAAATATGCCGGTTGACATCATAGTCTGTGGATTTACTTAATCCACAGTAAACAAGTATGAATACTATTTTTTATTATAAGTAAAATAGTATCATTTGTTTATTCTGTACGTTGCGTCACCATGTTGTTATGTTCAGGAGAAAGGCAAACCCCCCAGTCTTTTTTCTCATGTGTTAGAATGTGTAAACAAGACGTCATTTATTGTCAATGGTAAAACAATGGGAAGGGGAAAGGGGGAGGGGATTGTGAAATGATGGGAGTGTTGAATTTCAATAAATTATTCATAAGTCCCATGAGTCCCATAGGTCCCATGGGGTTTATAAGACTCATAGGACTCATGCAGGGCAATATTTGAAATTTGGGGAATGTGGACTCACAAGTTAACGGTGCCTGACACCAAAAAACTGAAATATGAAAAAACAAAACACATTTGGTTAATTACTATTGAACCGATCTGATAATTTTTTGATAAAAATAGTGCATTAATGTTTTATATGTGCATCTTAAAAGAAATATATTGCTCAATAAAATACTTGACTTTTATGGGAGGCATGCTACAGCTTTTATTTTTGAGAATTCGGATTTGGCTGGTACGGGTGGGGTTATAAACAATGTCCCTGTGACAAAAGCGTCGGTTGCAGCAATAGCTGCTTCATTAGTGATGAAGAAATAATTGAGATAGGACTTTAAAAATGATTTTTCGGCATTCATTGAAGACATGGCGTACAACATGGTGCATAGGGTTATTCTTGTCGATACTCGCGTTGCTATTTAACAAACATTTATTTTATATATACTATTACTTTTTTTTTGTAGGATCAATTTCGTTATTAAATTATTTTAACAAATATGTTTGTTTGGATAGTCATGGACTGACTTTATATTATAATGCCTTGTCACATGTGTCCATTCAATGGAACGATATAAAATCTGCAATAAAATCGACCTATGAAAAGGACAATATTAAGACGGCCGGTGGCCGTGTTCGCTTTACAATAAATCAAAAAGAAACATCTGAGGCGATTTTATTAGAATTTTTTAAACCGATTAATAAAGAAATAAATAACAGTAACGTTCAAATAAGTGATAATGGTCATAAATTAAGGATATTAGCACCACCGGATGGTGGCTTGGGGAATTTATTAGTGTCTATCAATGAATATTTAAATAAAGAGCCAAAAAATTTATCCCGGCATGGGAAAAATAAAATTCTAACGGTAATAAACATTGCGATATTTATGCTGTCAATTACTTTTATACTGATTAATATCAGTAAGTTCATTCTCAATTAGAGCGTTTATTTTTTTTAAAGCGTAAAATTAAACATATCAGAACAATAAATCCACATAAAAAAAATAGTAGGCCAACAGTCGGCTGGGATGTTTTATCGGGTAAAGCATAAATGCAAATTAGAGCCAATATTATACCGGTGCCTGATATAAATATTAGGGATAAAATTATTAATAAATATCGTAATGTACTATAAATATTCGTCATTATTTTAGATCCGTCAATTTATTGACCGATTAATATATTTTTTATCTAACATCGGATCAAACAATTTTCAAGTTTTTGATTTATCGCTCAAATGCTTTGAGCCGTTGAATCAGAAAGGGTATAATACAGTGTGCGTTTCATATGTCTCATAAGTCCCATGGGTCTCATAAGTCCCATGAAACTCATAAGACTCATGTCAGTGCCTTTGCCGTGGCGGTTTTGTTTTTTATAGAGCCTTCTAAAAATGGACATCAGAGATGGCATAACCATGCGGGAATGCATCCCCAGGATGGAGGGGACGAGATGGCGTAATAACTACAGGAGCAGTTATGGATCATCAAAAAATGAAAGAGTTTTTCAAGGGGACATTCAATGCGATTGCTACGGGGTATGACAACCCGGCCATGCGGTTTTTTTCGGAAAGTGCGGATCGGGTGTCGTCGTATTTGGATCTTAAGGGGAATGAACATGTTCTTGATGTGGCAACAGGGACCGGGGCTGTGGCGCTGGCCATTGCAGGGGATTTACCGGAGGGTCATGTGACGGGGATCGATTTTTCGAAAGGCATGCTTTCCCAGGCCATACGAAAAAAAGAGGCGGCGGGAATTTGCAATGCATCGTTTGTTGAGATGGATATGCAGGAAATTGATTTTCCGGATAATTATTTTGATGCGGCTGTTAATTCGTTTGGCCTGTTTTTTATGGAGGATATGGAACGGCAGTTGGCACATATCGCAGACAAGGTGAAACCCGGTGGCAAGGTCTTGATGTCTACCTTTTATGACAATTCCTTTACGCCGCTTGTGGATCTTTTCCGTGATCGTTTGGTGGCTTATGGGGTCCAACCTCCTTCCCTGGCCTGGAAACGAGTGGCAACAGAAGAACAGTGCATAGATTTTTTTCAAGATTCCGGCCTTGGCCGGGTAAGCTGTGACCGTGTGTCTTGCGGGTACTTTCTCGACTCGCCTCTGGGCTGGTGGGACATTGTCTGGAATGGCGGATTCAGGGGCCTGGTCAACCAGGTCAGCCCCGATAGGTTTGAACAATTCAAAACAGACCATCTCTTCGAGGTTGAGCAACGTGCAACAGATCAGGGCATCTGGCTTGAGATGGGCGTCCTTTATACCCTGGGCGTGAAATGACAGGCCATGGAAAAATTCTGCCGCTAATTTACGCGAATGGGCCACAAAATAATCTCATGTTTTTCCTCTGCGCCCTATACGCCTCTGCGAGAGAAACTAATACTCCGAACTCGTTAGGGACCTGAACGTTCATCGTGAGTCTCAGTTGCCGGTGGTGTCGAAATTCTGAAAGAAAAGCTTTGGGTCTCGCTGAGGCGCTGAGGGCGCAGAGAAAAGCTTTGGGATTGTAGAAAATTAATTATTTGTCTGCCCCTCTGTTTTTCTGTTTTTTTTGCCCTTCTCCGTGTTCTCTGTGCCTCCGTGGTAGACCTGCTTTTTTGGTTGTGGCTTTCCCGCGCTAAGCTCTTTGTGTTCTTGAGCGACTAAAGGGAACGGGTGGTTAAACTATTTAATCGTTTTTCTTCATGACCTTCATGTCCTTCATGGTAAAACCGTTTTTGTTTTATTCCCATGCTTTTAGCCCTTCTCCGTGATCTTTGTGCCTCCGTGAGAGACCTGCTTTTTGGTTGTGGCTTTTCCGCGCTAAGCTCTTCGTGTCCTTTATGGTAAATTCGTTTTTGGTGTTTCAGCATGGTTGCTCTGGGTCATGGGTGGTTTGGTGCAGTCTAAATTGGCGTGTTGGTAAAAGGTTATAATTACAGTAATTTGTACTTTTATGAGTCTTTTTGTAATTAAAAGATTAAATTGACCCTGGGTTTAAATAGTGGTAAAGTAAAAATGTGATCATATTCCAATGATAATCTTCTAAGATTCCGGCTGATAAGCCTTCTGCCTGTTATTCAAATAACGACGCTGTTCAATTTTAATTAGTGTAAACGGGAAAATATTTTAACGGTATTTATTCTGATGAAACACTCGGAGTGAATCAGGGCATGGAACTATACACGCGTGAGTTTTATGCTTCGTTTTCCTGAAAGACTCGTCAATGCATATTTATAGCCGGGGAGATGATATATGTATCAATCCCATTACGGACTTTCAAAAAAACC
>Ga0180007_10002094_pt1 | contig 24575 bp, 34 predicted proteins | sample MM_PC_MetaG_FD_121122 | JGI IMG/M metagenome (GOLD analysis project Ga0180007, IMG submission 121122) | Groundwater microbial communities from the Aspo Hard Rock Laboratory (HRL) deep subsurface site, Sweden - MM_PC_MetaG | ecosystem: Environmental > Aquatic > Deep subsurface > Groundwater... | reverse complement strand
TCCCCCTTCCCGGGAGCGGCCATTTCAGACCGCCCTAATCTAATACTTTCAGCTTGCGAACGCGCAATTTCGCGTCCATAGTTGGCAACCCAGCAAAACAAATATCCTCGGACTCAACCTCGACCCGCAAACAAATCAAACTGTGATTTGCGTCGCACAAACCACAATACTCCGGGCGATAACCTGGACGCAAAACATGTAGACCGACAGCACACTGCTGATCGGAAACAACAGCCGCTGGTTCCTTCACAACGCCCCCGATGTCATATTTAATTGGTGTTCCCCCGTCGAAATTTGGCGACATCCGATCTTGCGTTACCCACTTCCAGAATATATGCTTCTTCCCTAGTTCACGATAGCTCTGAATAGCATCTTCATTCAATTGTAAAGACGTGACCCCATTGCCGAGCTTGACATTGTCGCCGAGCGTGACCCCATTGCCGAGCGTGACCCCATCGCCGAGCGTGACCCCATTGCCAAGCGTGACCCAATTGCCGAGCTTGACCCCATTGCCGAGCGTGACCCAATTGCCGAGCTTGACCCCATTGCCGTTGGGTGCGACGTGCCAACCGTCATTGTCAATCGGCCATGATCGTATTTCATCAACAGAATTGACAATGTTCATCGTTCCCCCTTACCGGGAGCGGCCATCTTCAGACCGCCCCCGCTCACGTCAGGTCACCCGTTTAATTTTAGCCGTGGGGTGTATCGGATTCGAACCGATATTTCCCGATCCTGTGTCGGGAGTCTTAGTCCTCATTAGACCAACATCCCCCACGACCACAAATTTTAGCGCACGGGGCCGGATTTTACCGACCGGGGTATGATACAATTTGCCTTCAATGTGCGTGACACTACACGCCGCCCGTGCGCTTTTCATCTATCCTCCAGACAAGTCATTAATTCCTTTTGCTCCCTACATGTATTATATAGTTTTTAGCAAAATAAAAAACAAATAATTCATTCAATTACTACTAATTTATCCGTGTCAAACTTAAATGTTTCACCACAATATGCCCAAGGTTTTGCCGTCCAATGATCACGTCTTACACAAAACGTCTTACCACCAACAAACCTGTCTTTGTCTACTCGATAGAAATCCTTAGCTTTACTGGATTCCTCAAAACGCCGTTCAAGAAAATCACCCACAAAACGCGGATCAGACATCATAATCATAGCACCGTGGTTTTTTCCACCCAACCTAAACCGCGAACCAATACGACCACCAATAGCAGTAAATATCTGTTCAGCAGCATCATATTTTCCTCCGTAGGCAATTCCTTCTGCTCTCTTTGACTCAGCTGTAAGCTGTAAATGATTTGCTTCATCTACAATCCCTATATAAGGAGAATACCCCAAAGCCCTACCAGCATTTCCAGTACCGGGAAATATAAACTTGTTCCCCGGTAGCTGTAACATCCCAGGAAACCGCTCTCCAGCTTCAAATTTTGCTATATCAAACTTTGGTGGAAAATACTTCTTCATAAAATCTGTGTATAAAAACGGCAATACCTTTCTATAAGTAACATCCTTTGATTGTGCAGCTGTTCTACCCATACAAATAATTGACACCTCTGACCCTGGTGCCATTCTGAATTTCTGGTAAAACTGCGGGGTAGTATATATCTCAAATACACCCCAAGAAGCAAATGTTGCAGCTTTAAAAGATTTTCCTGATCCAATAGCTTCTATATCAACAAACAAATCAACATCATGTGTTCTACGAAAATCATTAAGTAGAATTAGGTCTTCCTTGTGGCAGGGCCACAAACCAGGAACCTTATTGCCTGATCCATCATCAGTCTCTTTTAACAGAGGGCCAAGAAACTCCTCTCCTGTAATGAACTCCTCTATATCAACATTAGAATACCTATCTTGTTCTTTTGGCCCCCATCTTGTATGTAACTCATTACGCTCCAACTGGATAGTAATAGACTCAAGCATGTCGTTAAAATTGGATGAAACATCACGCCTAAAATCAGTTATGTACTTATTCCTGTTTACCATAAGCACCTACAAAAAAGTTAACAAAAAACTACGCCCACCCTCACTATAAATCTCCTTATAAAAGTTATATAAAATCTTATTATAAAAGATACTTAAATATTGAAATAAATTTTACCATAAATTTTAATTATCATACTACAAAGATTAAACAACCACACGTAAACCAAAGAGTTGCATTGTACTAAGTATCTCCAGTGAAAACCTTATTGTAACGTCAATTACAATCATATAGCTCATTAATGGTCAAAATACAGGTCTTCAGGGTCTCCCATGTTCCCGTGCTCTGTTGCTACTTGACAAATGTAATCGGCCAAGTTTTCTGGTAGAAAATTCTGTTTGTATAACCACGTTAAATAACTAAGCCCCCCCTCTGCTTGTGAATCAGCTATTTCAATGACACTGAATCCACTAAATTTTCCAAAATGTAAGACAGCACCAATAACAGTATCTCGTGTTTTCTCAAGCCACGTTATTGTATACAATTTTGTTGTCTCAACCCAATTCCCTACTCTATCCTGTGCAAGCTCAACAGGTGATTCTTTATGAACAACTCCAAGTTTCATGTGTCCCTCTTCTCAAGATAAACTGCACTAACCACGGTATCGTCATCAAGCACTTTCACAATAAGCAAACTCCCTTATTCCCCACCCCCATCAATCTCAAACAAATCAACCACCTGTGAAAATGCTTTCTTCAGCAACACTTCTGCACCATTAGCCCTTCCGTGGACAATCTTTGCCCTAACAGTTTTTCCAGGAATTCGGTGATACTCTAAAGTATATAAAGTTTGATCCAAGTCGTACTCATCAACACCGGCACTACCTAAATCAGCTATTGGCCCCTCATTATGAATATACAAAACTGCTATCAAGCCGCCGTTTATTTTAACCTCTGCTGTAAGCATCATGCTCCTCCATCAATAAATCCCTAAGTGACTTATCTGTTTCAAGTTGCTCTGAATATCCATCAGGCATCTTAATGTAAGTTGCTTTTGTGATTGACTTTCCAGTTACAGCAAAAGACATACTATCTACAAGAAACATAGCTTCACCAACTGATTCAATATCAGTCGGCAAACCACGTGCTTGTAGGGCATTAACAACAGCCAAAAAAAGCTCTTTGAATTTTTTCTCATCAACTCCAGCCATATTATCTCCCCCTCATCTGCATACGTATGAGATTCTCATCAACATCTTTCAGCGTCTTAATATACTCAGGTATTGTAAATGGCTTGCTGGAAAATGCCTTCTGGAAATCCAGTAACCCAGTTATCACCCGGTGAGGAACTTCTAAAATTGGTGCGCCCTCTGTTGCTAAGCGTACAAAAGCATTCTTACAAATCTCTGCTATATCCCTACATGGCTTTCTATCTATAGTAGCATACACAGTAAGTTGTTGATGCTTTTCATCAACAAATGAATGAGTACAATAAATCCCAATCAATGAATCCCTACGTTTGGGTGCACCATCAAGCCATTCTTGGCCTGTCTTTGTAAGAAAAGCCATTTCAATGTATTGTCTAAACATTGCCTATGTCTCCTCCTCAGGCATTGACAACAACCCGGCATTATCAAAGTTTAATCCCTTAACGTATTCCAAAAGCTCTTTCCTGTCCCAATTTGTGTCAATACCTAAAAACGGTTGCTCTGAAGCTATCTGTGCAATCACAGCCGCTAATCGTGGATTGAAATACTGAACCAGCATAATAAGCCGAGCATCACGCTCAAGTAAAAGTTGCTTGTTCCCTGCGGCCAACCTGGATAGCTGAATATCCGAATGACTTTTCCGTGCATCAACAATCTTCTTATCAATATCGGCAACTTGACGTGAAATTGGAACCAGTGTCCGCACTGAATCAGTAGGGTTAATCTTGTCATGCAACAACAACCTCTGTGCCGTGAGATCAATAATCTCTGGAGTGACATCGGCAATATCTCTTCCACTAAGCTCTTCATAAGCTAAAGCCGCATACCCCTCAAATGACCTTGTGTAGCTCTGGTCATTGTAGACAAGACTTGGCAACCTTGCCCATTGTGAAACTTCATGTAACTTGCACCGTCCGCTTCCTTTATGGTCTGTCCCACCCCCTGGTGGTCTTGTACAGACAAAACGCTTAGGCAAGTTTCTTCGTTTGGCTCCACAAATTCTTCTTACCCTATCCCCGTTTTCATTAAGTAAGTAAACCTCAAATGGACTAACAGTTTCAACAGTTGGCGGCCCCTCACCGACAATACGCCTAACTTCAGCAGCCCGTTGCGCCCTCTTATGAAAAAATTCAACTGCCTGAGCAAATGACATTGAGCCGAGCCAAACATCACTACTCACATCTAATACATGTGGCCTCACAGATTCCCCACCCACACCTTTTTGTCAAAAAATGGTTTAGTGCGATCAAGAGTTCTTAGAAGACTCTCAACCCCCCTACTTGGAATAAGTGAAGCATGAATCCATACTAAATAACCAGATTCATCATCGCGTCTTGATGAACCTTTATTTAATCGAACAATTATGTTGCTCTTACGTGACCTATCAAAGGTCCTTCCAAAAAACACTGTGGTAGACCCACCATCACCAACAAACTGTATATTGCTGGCATGCCCATCACGTAACTTTTCTGCTTCCTCAGACAGGCGCAAAGCCCATAGTACAGCAGTACGCATCCGCAGGTAGTAAGTATTGATAGCGTTATCATGAACAACCTGTGTAGTCCCTGTAGCTTCAGGCAACCAAAACAATGGCTTGTCAGCTTTATTAAAACCCTTCAAAACCCCAATTCCATCCGTCATCCTGTCAATCCCCCCAAAACAATACTCTTCCATCCTCTATAAGTTTAGCAGCACAGTCACGCCTGAGCTTGCTATTGTCATCATCAATTCCTTTATGTACACGCCATACCAATCGTGCCAGTTTTGCAAGACCATAAGCATCAGCTTCGTCATCAGTCTTGATGGTGTTATCCCATTCCAACAAAACTTGTTTGAATACCTCAAGTTTAGGTGAATTTCCTTTACCAGTTACAAACCTTTTTAATGATCCTTGTGGTACAGTAATAAAACCACTTACAGCAGATATATTCTCACCAACAGCAAGCCGAAACACCCCCCCAACCTCATGCAAACGATGTGACCCTTTGTTTTCAGACTGAGTAAAAGCATAGTCCTCAACTGCTATAACCAAATCATCCCCTGATTTATCACCAAGAACCTTGTAGGTAACTAGTATAGAAGAAACAAAGTTATGAAAAGCACAAAGAAAATCAACAGAATTTAATTTCTTTGTTTCTTTGCCAACCCCAGTACCAAAAAGAAGAGTTGACAAGTGTACCCCGCCATCATTCAACAGCACAAATGCTGACCTGCGCACACTCAAATCCGCTCCAATAAATATCATTTCTTCTATCCTATCTTAAACTGTTGACAACGTCGCTTGTGAAATCCCACCAGTTTTCTCAATCACAAGCATTTTATCAACATACGACCGAATCGTGCTCTCCGGCTTGTGACTAATAATAAATTTCATCCCATCTATGCCATCAAGCAAATCAAAAAACAAATCAACACCAGCATCATCAACCCGATCAAGCAATTCATCAACAACAAGAAAACCTACGTTAGCACCAGCTTTTCCTGCCCCAGATAGCTCACGAAGTGCAAAACCAAGAGCTATTGCTATACGTGCCCGTTCCCCGTTTGAAAATGACTTCATCCCTCTGTATTTCTTCCCGTCAAACACTAACACAGCAAACGTTTTCTTTTTGGCTTCCCGGTCAATCTCAAAACGCACCAGATTAACAACACCCATCTTCTCAAGATAGCGATTAGCAACGCTGGACAGTGCTGGTAAAAATCTATCTACCAATTCCCTTGCAACTTTTGGAAACGTTTTTGTCCAATAGTCAGCATCACTAACTTGAGATGAAATTTCCTTCAATGATACATTAACAGCTTCAAGCTCCGTTGTCATGTCCATATGCTTTATAACCTCACCATGCAAAACCTGCTTGCGCTCATCCAAAGCAGCTTTTGTTTTTTCTGACTCTGACAAAGCACTGCGCACAATGTCAATTTTTTCTTCAATACGGTCAGTGGAAATACTGCGCAAAATCTCCCAAGTTATAGGAAAATCAGAAATGCCTTCAGCATGGCAATCAAAAACCGTTCTGCATACCTCGTCAATCTTACTGGACAATGTTTTCTTCCCATCACTCAAAGATGCTTTCATATCAGAAACACGGTCATTAAACGAAGCAAGTACATCTTTTAAATGCTCAATCCTATGAATTTCCCTGGTCACTTCTTGCAGACTTTTTTCGGTTGATGATACTTGTAAAGTAATTGATGTCATCTTTGCGTTTAGAGCATCCTTGCCTTGCTTTTCTTGAGCACGTAAATCTTTTATCCTTGTAGTAACTAAATCAACTTCTCCACGCTTTGCATTCATATTTATGCACAATTGATCCTCGGCATCTTTATCAACATGCCTGAGTGACCCATCAATCAACACAAGATGCACACCACATTCAGGACAATCCATTCCCCCATTGCTACCACCAAGATGAGCAAATTGCTCTTTCATCAAAGAGAATTCAGAACTCAGTTTTGATTGCTTGACAATTAGTGAATTTACTAACTCTGAAGACTTGTCAACAAGCTTATCATGTTCATCATGCACTTGTTGTAAATCCACCCTCAAACCATGTAGTTTTGAATCTAATGTACCATGATTATTTACCAATGATGAAAGAAAATCTTCGCTGTATTCGTTTTCTGCCGCTTTCTTCTCAGCAACCCATGAATCTATCTGTCCTTCCAATCTACGAACAAAATTTTCCAACTCAGCACGTGCTGGCACCACACTTGCAACGAAATCTCGCTTGAATCCCTGCAATTTCTCAAGTTGGCCCGCATTGTAAGAAATGTCAACAGCAAGATTAGTTATTCTATTACTGACCTCCTCAAGCCGCTCATTCAATTCATCAACGCTTGTTTCAGAAATAGTAGTACTCAGTGCTTTGACCCTCTCGTTCAATACTGCTTCCTGTAGCTCAAAAGCACGGTGTTCACTCCGCGCAATCTTCATAGCTTCATCAAACACCTGAAGACTCAAAAACTCTGACACAATTCGATAGCACTCAATAGGATCAAGGTCATCTGAAGTAAATGACTTAGCCGCACTTGTTGAAAAAAATACAAGATTCATGAAGTCTGAAAAGGGTGAACGAACGTTAAACCCAAGCTCCCTTGCCACCATTTCCTGAGCATCACGAACGCCAAGGCCATTGTGCCACTCACCATCAAAAATATCTACAGAAGAACCACCTTTAAAATCCCTTGTTCGATTGACTGCAAACCCAGTATCAAACTTTACTGATACATTACAAAACTCTGCACCTTCCCTGATAATTGACGTTGTATTATCTTGCTGCCTGACGGTCTTTCCAAAAAGACACCAACCTATTGCCTCAAAAAATTGCGTTTTACCAGCCCCGTTTGATGCACACCCACTATCATCATTGTTTAGACCAACAACTCCAATCACCTCGCCTTGTGTATCAAATACAACAGTCACCTTCTTATAGGTGCCGTAATTTTCAATTTCCAACTTTTGTAAGTGCATCCCCAATATACCTCAATCCCATAGTAAGGTTCTGCTGCTTATTTTTGGCAGCAGCAGTTACAGTCTTGTATACGTCAAACTCCAAAGTTTCTTCACCAACAACAGGAGCAACCCCTGATACGGTAATAGTTGGTTCAGTCTTAACAAACTGTGCTCCTTCACCGTAGCATAAATCAACCATATCTGCAACAGGTAGTCCAGAAAACCAGTCGTCAGTCCCATAAAATCGGATTCTCACAATGGCACTAGCTACATCAGGCAAGTTTCCAGCAAACTTGTCCATGCCACCATCAGTTACATCAATAGTAACAAACGGATCATCCTCAACTGGAATCACTTTTGCAATGTACCTGAAATTTCCGTCGTCCTCTGGTGATTGCTCAACAGCCAAATGAGCAAATCCTTTCTGTTGATGTTCCTCAGAAAATGAATTTCTTGCCAATGACCCTACATACCCCCGAAGAAAATCTCTATCGTTTGTATAGCCCTGTGGTACAGACCCATCGAACAGCTGTTTTCTATGAAAATCACCAAGCAGCACAACAGGAAACTTCTTTAGCAACTCAGGGTCAACTCCCCTTGTGTTGACCTCAGTATCAGTCATGTATGCTCCAGCAACAGCAAAATGACCAAAAAGGATTGGAGCTTTAATACTATCATCACGACACAAGTCCACAGCACTGTTAATAGCTTCTTCAACTTTAGCCTTGCCTAAATCTGGAACACAAAATATAGGTAAATCACTCCACGGTTTACAAGGTTCAACAATAACTTGCAATCTTGGAAATAACACACTATCAGACAATAAAGGAACATGCCCTTGATACAATTCATGGTTGCCCGGCACAAACAAAATGTCCTTTATACCAGCACCCTCAAGACGCAAAAACCTTCTGGCTACTTGTTCACGCACTGCCTCTGAGATTGTTCTACTATTGAACAAGTCACCAAGAATAGTAAAACAGTCAACCTGGTTATCTACTGCATAGTCAACTGCCTGATCCAGTAACCACAAACGCCGCAATGTTCTGGTATCTAAGCCCCCGTTGCCTGTGTCAACCCCATAAGAATCACGAGACTTCAGGTGAAGATCTGCTATCAGCACAGTTGACCATTGTTTCATCGCAATCTAACCTCTCAAAATGTTTACGTAACTGATTCAGAACATGTACTGCCATCCGGCGTCTGTGCTTGTCCACTACCACTCACCACCCTTTCAAGAAATTCTGGATGTTCCTCACAAAACATCTTGAACTTTTCAACTCCTTGAAATTTGTCAAACCCTGCTATTGTTATCCAAGAACCACTTTTCTCTGCTAAACCAAGTCTCACTGATTCATCAAGTAGAAAAGCATGATCCTCTTCAAATGTAGCTAACTCATGGTCAAGAAGCAAATCATGACGGGCGAACGGTGGGGCAAGTCTGTTTTTATCAGTCTTAAAACGAACATTGATCTTTCTTACCCCAACACCGTCGCCCATCACTTCCTTGCTCCGCCCCCTACGATACATCCACAGACGCTGAGCAGCAGCAAAGTTCTTAATACTTCCACCAGAAGTATAATTCTTAGGTGGTCCACCTTGAAAATTTGGCATGCCCTCTTTCAGGTGGTTAATAAACACTATAGACACATCATAGTTGCCCATTCTGAAGTACCCGTCAATGCCTAAATCAGTGTTCTTAACCTTGAACGTAGAAATCATGTCGGCACAGAATGCTCCAAGCATGGTAGCGCGTGCTTGCTGCTCGTTCATTTTCATATGCTCGTTTTCACGATCAACAACAATCTGAGGAATCAAACCAGCTACTGAGTCAACAATGATCAGTCCCTTCCCAACCCCTTCGCCAAACAATACAACAAGTGACTTAACCCATCGAAGCAAATCCTCACCTGAACCAAAATCACGCAACATCACAGTAGTTGGGTCAAGTCCAGTTTTCATGGCCCATTCCGGATCAAAGGATGTTTCTGCATCAACCCACCCAATAAGCCCCCCCTCACGTTGCATCTTAGCCGCAAGATGCATGGCGAATGTGGTCTTCCCTGACCCTGTTTCCCCAGCCAACTCGATCATTCGCCCAAGCATTATGCCACCACCAAGAACCATCCTATCCAATGTCCATATACCTGTTGACATCACTGATACTGGTTTAACGTCTGACGCTCTCCTGCCACCGCCCTTGCCCAGAATTTGGTTCATCAAGCGTTCTTTATCTTCCTCAGTGCTCATTTACTACCATCCCAAGTTTGCGTTTGATGTGGATACCCTTGGCTCTGGTGTTTCTTTTTGCTCTTGTTCAGCTGTACCAGAACCAACTGGCTTCTCCGTTGATTCAGCTGGTTTTTCAGGTTCACTTAATTGTTTTGTATCACCTGAAAAACTTGCAGGAAGAGCAAGTCTACTCTTGATGTACTTAAACAGATGTTCACCATATGGAAACATCGGTCTACCATCTTTCATAGCATCCAAGTTTATCGGTGCTTTTAGTAGCTCTGCCTTAATGAACTCAAGACCATGTGGCTTCCTCTCTGAGTCATAATCAATTTCAAAACCTTCAGCGGCTTTCCATTCAACGTCTGTAAAGAAAAGGCGATTTCCCTGAGCATCCTCTTGCAAAGGATCAAAATCTTCAGGCATTTCCTTGTAAGACACAGGCATTTTCTTGAAAACAGGACTAATGTCTGCAAGTTGGACATCATAATCACGATTTGGCTTCTGACCTGGCCTCGGAGTACCTTTTGCCTTTGCAACTATTTGCACATCATATGCCCACAGTGGCCCATTGAAAAGATTCCCGGATTGCTCGTCAATCCGATTTTGAATCTCCTTCAATTTATTGAAAATTGTCCAACAGACATCAAGACGATAAACTGAGGGTTGCGCAGGATCAAGCTCAACGTTAGGCCACTTTTTTGGAATGCACCAATACATCCAGTATCTTGATGAATCAAACTGACTTGACACCTTGCTTGGGTCTGTCCCTTTAGGCAAAAAATATTTTAACTGGAATTCTTTATCTGCCTGAGCGAGTTGGCTAAAAACTGCATTATCTTCTGAGACTTTCGCAACAAACCATGATTGTTTCTTCTGTCCTGTGTCACGATCATCACGCAACACTGGAAGCCAAACCTCCTGCCTAACTATTGGACCACCTAAAAGACGCACCACACAGCTTTCCCCAATCTTCAAGGTCTTTGCCTGCAACACATTTGTAGCACCGTAAGAGATTGTTGCGTCTTTTTCAAGGTCAGAAGTTACTCCCAACTTTGCCATTTTGTGCTTCCCCTTCTTGAGTTTTTATTTTATTATATAGATTTTTGCCTGAAATAAAAACAAAACTTTACTGTTTCCACAATAAAGCACCAATCTCCTTTATCATTACCCGCAGTTCATCACCACGTTTGTCTACAATATTATATAATCCAAGTATTTCCTTTTCCTTTACAATTAAACTTGCCATCCTGTCCTTCTGCTCCCTCCACTCAACAGTGGATTCACTAATAATTGTTGACTCTACATCCTTCTGTGTTGGGTCGATCTTGGATTTTGACCTTGCGCCACTGTTAACCTCAGATATATTCCCACCCCTAAGTTGAGCAGTGGTCTTGACCCATACCTTGGCCCACCATGCCTCAAACTGAATCTCGGCGGCAACTCGCATCCTACGGACATGTAAATAACGTTCCCATAGAAAATATCGCATTCCACTGATCTTTTCAAGAAACTCTGCTGCTTCCAATGGTGTAACATCAACCAGTGGTTTCATACTTGTCATTGTTAAATAATCAGTAACATCAACAGTTTCCCATCCACCTTCTCCAGTAATTACAGGAACACTTACCTGTGTTCGTGATAACAAGGGTTTCTGGCCAACAGGAATTGAATCACCAACATTTTGTGATTTGTGCTCACGTATACCTATCTTCATTTAGTGCCCTCCAGTAACTCTGGAACCATTATCTCAACACACCCGTCAACAGGTTTGACCACACTGAAAAAAAACCGTTTCTTTGGTAAATTGTACCTTTCAATAAACCCTGACAGTATTGATCTATAGGAATTAACACTTCCTTTGGAATTAGCCCTTGTTAACGCATACTTTCCAGACACTCTTGCCCACTTGTTAGTTGAAAAACAAAATTTAATTTTACCAACCTCCTTGTCAACCCAAACCTCAACATGAGTACTCCCCGCAGGAACAATATCTGGACCAAAAGAAACAAGGCCACTTTTGGTTAAGCATACGTATTCTGTCCCCCTAAATGCCGACCTGTCCCCTTTTGTGAATCGTTTGTACATTCACGTTATTCCATCTCATTCCAACGCAAACCAACACTTATATCTACCTTCATTTTCAAATCAATGCCAAGCTTATTTGAAGTCATACACCTTTCAACAACTGGTCTTACAACATCAACAACATCTTCCCGCAACTCCAAATCAACCTCATCATGTACCTGGTTAACCAATCCAACAACATCCGCAGTCTTGGTTGACAGAAAACCAGTCTTAATCAACCCAATATCTCTTAAAGCGTTTTCAATCTCCACCATACCCAAACAACAGTATTGAGATGATGAACCTTGAATACGGTAATTTTGGGATTCACGCAAAGCGGCGGCAACTTCATAGTCACGATCACTATACACTCCAGGTAATGGTATCTTCCTACCGTATGCTGTCCTAACAAATCCGTGCTTTTTAACAAAAGCATGGGTTTCATCTATCCATTTCCAGATTCCAGGTGATCGTTTACGACGATGCTCAAGAAACTCTTGCGCCTGATTATATGTAATCCCCCCTGAAGCCGCCAATGTAGCAGGGCTTGCCCCGTACACGGCACCAAAATTCACGTCTTTGGCTATTCTACGGTACTTAGCAAATTCAGGTGAATCAACAGAAATATTAAGGCCTAAAAAGTCAACCAAATCTTTCCCTGTCTCTGTGTGAATGTCTAAACTGTCATCGTTATATACATGAACCAAAAACGGGTCTTTGCTAAACCACATCAGCCAGCGCAACTCTGCCTGTGACAAATCAACCTTCATCAGTACCCACCCAGGTCTGGCAACAAACATTCCCCTGATACGTGACCCAATTTCTGAACGCTTTGGAATGTTCTGCATATTAGGATCAGATGAAGACAACCGCCCTGTGATTGTTCTTGTTTGGTGTAAGTTCGTCAGCACTCTGCCGTTGCTTGCAACCCAATTTGGTGCTGGTTTTATATAGGTGCTCAGCATTTTTCCATAGTGACCATGCTCAATCATCAGGTTTGCTATAGAATGAGTTTTTGCATATTCAAGCATTACATCTTTATCACAAGATGGTTTTCCTGTTTTCTTGCTTTTCTTCAAAACAGGCAAACGCAGTTTGTCAACAAAATAAGCAATCTTTTGTTGTGAACTATTTGGATTGAACTTAGAATTTCCTACAGTTTCACGTATTTCTTTCAGCAACCTATCTGATTCAATAGTAAACTCACTTTCCAGCCCCTTTGCGTAATCAAGATCAATCCCCATTCCATTTATCCAGGCACTTGCCAATGCATGAGCAACCGGCATACAGATATTAGCAAACTCATTCATTAACCCTTCATCTTTAGTAAGTTCTGCAACAAATAAATTTGCTAACCTAAACGTGGCATCAGCATCTTTACATGAATAAATTGCCACATCTTTCAATGACTCTTTAGCTATGTTCCCTCGGTCAACGTTGTCCTTGTAAGCTATAAGATCAGGAAAAAAAGACGATGCCAAGTCCCCTAAGTTATACCTCTTCCTCTCAGGGTAAAGTAGATTCGCCGCAAGCATCGTATCAAACGTGAATTTGATGTCCCAACCAAACGCTACTCGCAAAAAACCAATATCAAACTTGCCATTATGAGCACATTTTTTTGCTTCATTGGTAAGCAAGTCTTTTAGCAGAGCAAGAACACCATCTTTCCAAAATACCCCACCTTCCACTAACAAAGGAACATAATATGCTTTCTTTTCCTGACCACAAAAAGAAATCCCGATCACATCACCATTCCAAGGGTCAAGATTGGTAGTCTCTATATCAAAAGCAAACTTGCTCCAAGTGTTTGCCTCATTCAAAAACTCAGTTAAACTTTCATTGGAATCAACAAGTATGTACTCACCCCCTTCTGATGGTGTCAATATATTCTTGAGCATCTTAAAAGCGTAAAAAAGCAAACCCCTATTGCTGGGGTTTCTCATCACAGCAGCAGGATGCACAGTAGGAAGCACTGTACAGTTATGACCAGAAACAACCATCCTGACCGGCTTTCCACTGGCCTTTGTGATTGACCCTTTTTTGTCGCCAGTAATACGTTTATAAGCATGTTCTCCCAACGGGACTATGATCTTAGGAGTACAACGCCTAACAACCTCATCAAGATATGGAGAACAAGCAAAAATTTCTTCTTTTGTGGGCTTACGATTTTTCGGTGGTCTGCACATTACCACGTTAGCAATTGAAAAATCCTCACGATTCAACCCTGCTTCACTAATTATTGCATCAAGAACTTTTCCTGATCCTCCAATAAACGGAACACCTTTATCATCTTCCTCAGCCCCTGGTGCCTCTCCAACTAATAGAACATCACAAGGAACATTGCCAACAGGTGAAACTACCAACATCCTCCCGTTACACAGCCCGCAAAGATTGCACCCTCGTACATCAAACAACGAATCATCACCATATGCGCTTGGTTTGATAAAATCCAAATAAGAACGTTCAGTTGTCATAAACTCCGCACTCCTAACCTTGGTGGGTCTACAACCTTTCCAACATAGCGTACTGTCAACAGTCCCATTGTGACAGGATTGCTAATATCCTTTATTTCAACAGCCCACCCGCGCTCACAAGCATTTCTGATAATATTACATAACATGTTTCCAGCATACAATCCTACCAATTTACCATGCCGAACAAGCATGTATGACCGTATTCTCTGTTCAACAGTTTGTACTGCTATCGGTTGCTTCTGTTCAATCCATTTCCAGATCAACCCCTGATCAGTCTTCGGTCTGAATGGCATCTTATACTTCTTAACCCAGTTTGTCTTGCCACGTGGACGACCGTGCCCATGACGCTCATTCCGCGTTGGTAAGTCACCTGATTCAAGCCCATCACCAGGATTGCTCAGTTTAGCTAAATCAACTGTAGCAACCACCTCTGACTTTTGTAAATCAACAATTCTACCAACAAGGTCAGAACTTTCAAGAGTCTCTGGCCTGTGTATTCCTAATGCACGTGCCATGTCCAACAATGTTGGGCGATCTGTAGCAATCTCCTGTATCTGCTTGGTCAAGCTTTCAGAATCCATTTGTTAATCTCCATGATGTCTCAAACAAGTGAAACCTCATTTAACTTTATAAACGCTCGTGCTCTTTTTGCCAACTTTGACTTAAACAACTTACGATACTCTGAATTGACCCAAACACCTGTCTTTCCAAACTCTTTTGCTATTGTTTCTCCTGTCATTCCATTTAGTTTTTCTTCAACAATTTGTGCAGCAGATTCTCCAAAATTTTTGTCCTTACGCACAGCATTAAGAAACCACCTTTTGTAAAATTCCCCACGAGAAGACCAAACATGCACTGGACTGAAATTTATAACAGTCCCCAAAATATTATGTGCAGGTTCCGTTCTAAATCGTTGTGGTCTTGCTGAAAAAGACTCACTGCTCAATCCTTCAAAGTCCTCTAAATATATGGTACTTTTACTACGTTTAGCATGCTTGCTGTTCAACTCATTCAGCAAGCTAAACCAAACAGCATTGAGAATGTGTGTATGAAGTTTTGCCTTTCGTGTTGGATCATATGAACGGCAACCCATAAAGATTGCCAGCATTACTTCAGAATCAAATTCTGAATATGACCCAAATAAATACTCACGCATGCTACGTGCATGTGGCTTCAGCCGCATGAAATACTGGTACATGTAATCATACGCTTCACGCTGCCCAACAAGAATCCCTCTGCGGAGCACCTCTCCGTTACTCCAATCTGCTGGCATCTGTGCCTCCTTTGGCGGTTTACTACATAATTATTATACGGTTTTTCCACTAAATAAAAAACACTAATCTTCAACTTTCTTAGGGAAATCAGACAGCTTCAGTATTTCTGATTCAAACCTAAGTGGGACAATAACTCTTGTTCCTGCTCGTTGCTTAGCAATATCTACCTCAAGCAAATCATCGGGTAAATCCCTATCATAGAATCCTGGCCTAAACAACAAATGTGCAATGTCTACACGCTGCTCCCACGCACCGGAAGCATATAAATCCTCCAACGTTGGACGATATGAATCTATTGATTTTCTTTTATCCGGTTTAAACCGAGTTATTTGAACAAGGCAACAAACGTGAACGTTTTCTTTTTCGGCAATCTCAGCCACGTCATCAAGTAATGTACCTATTTTATAAGCCATTTCACCTGCACGTGTCTGTTTGACTTCAGCAAGACGATCAAACAGATCAATGAACACAATATCCAAGGGCCATTGCATTTTTACTTTCCGAATCAGTGAAACAACATCCTGCCAAGTAATATTTTTGTTTGGAACAAAATGCCATTTCCAAATAGAATCAATACTGTTTATAAAAGTACGAACCCGCTCCGCACGTTCAGGATCATCTTCTTTCCAATCACTATACCTTGCAACCACTGTGGCATGTATACCTGTCCCCATGGCAATCAGTCTATCCATTTCAAGTCCCAAATCCTGCTCTGGAGAAATATCCAGCACTGACGCCCCTTGCTCACATAAATGAAGCTTGAGGTTGGCTCTGAATAAAGATTTGCCCATTGACGGCCTACCAGCAATCAAAGACAACTTTCCCGGCTGTAAACCAAGTGTATATGCTTCGTCTAAGGTAGTAAACCCTGTAGACCACTTTGAACCAGCAAGACGCTTTTTTGAAGTATCATCAAACGCATCAAGATACTCACCAGCTTGGTACAGTTTTATCCTGCTATCTTTTGCCACCAGTTCTGTATGTAATGAAGCAATAGAGTTTGACAAGTCACCAACGCTGTTCCCAAGATTAAGAGCCTTCCTCCGCACAGTTTCCAAGTTAGTAAGCACTGACCTTCGCGCCAGTAACTCCTCAAGAGTAGTCATCAATGTTTCTACATCTTCTGAACAAACAGAAGTTGAAAACATATCAGTAAGTTGGTTTTCTATAGGATAACTAAATCGCGGAGTTAGAAGCTCAGTAATCCGCTGTCTGTGCAATACTCCAGAGTGACTGCCAAACAGCGTGAACGCGGCACAACATAAGTCATCAATAAAATGCCGTGCGTTTATTCTACCCAAGACTGTGGAAACCAGCTCAGGATGCTTAGACATCAGTACAATTATATCGGCCTCAGTACGGAAAGAATTTGGCTCAGTTACATTTCGTTGTATTTGTTTCTTTTCTCCATTGGTAGGCACAAACTGCTTACTCTCATCTATCAACTGCTGAAGATCACGATTAGTATGTGTAAGTAAGTATTCACACAAATCAGTATCATCAGGAAGGTCAGCAATTCTTGCTCCACCGATCATACTGACAACCTTACGCGCCCCTGTACGACCTGCATTGTCACCATCCATTACCAACACAGCATCAGGCACACCAGCCAATTTCTCAGCAACCCAACCAGTCATCGCTTGCGCACCACCAATCCCAACAGCCCTAAAACCTTCTTGGACTGCCATCATGGTGTCTGTTTCACCTTCACATATCAATAAAGGCCCTTGTCCCTTGCTCAGAGCATCTTCGTTGTACAGTAAAACAAAGTCCCCATGCATTGACAGGTATTTTGCACCACTTTGTGACGGTGGAACCCTACCCCGGATGCTTGTTACATATCCATCCTTCCAGTATGGTATTGTCCATCTGCTTGAAAAGTAATCAGTACCATCTTCACGGAACAGCCCGCAGTCAAGAGCAATTTGCCTGTCATGCCCTTGTCTGACAAGATGATTAAGCAAATAATTCTCTTTCCCTTGAAGATCAGCAGCAAAACCAATTCCAAAGTGCTTCAGTGTTTCAGCAGTAAATCCCCTCTCCTTCCAATAATCAGTGTAAACAAAATTCTTCTGATAGAACAACGCAGCATCTGTAAGCAGAGAATACCTAACCTTGCCCGGTATCCATCCAAGACTCTGTAAATTTCCAGCAGCATCACACTCAAAGCAATGATATTGCCCCGTCTTTACATTCATCGACAGGTGGGCATCACCGTCTACTGGCTTACAAAACCAACAGACCATGTTCAACTCATCACCAGACTCAGAAACAATGTTCTTGTTGTGAGCCTTCAAGAGTTTCTTAACATCAATCATGCAACAAATTCCTTGATTATCTTTTCAGTGTCTTCATGCATTGACCCAACTTTCCATTGAATATCCAAAGGCCCTGAAACAAACTTCCCAAAATAGTCTAAACGTGCTTTAGTTCTCTTAGATAAAGTCAAGTATATCCCTTCAAAATAATTAAGTGATGAAGAACATCTCCCAACAGGATGGTAAACAACACTATGCCACCTTTTGTTCAAAGTAAAAATTATCCATTGAACCCCATGCCACACTGCACGTGGAATTGGTTTTCTTGCGCCATAATCATAAATAACACAAGTATTCCCAAGAGCTGCATTAAACAAAAAATCATCGCTTAAAGAAATTAATATATCCTCCCACCTTTTTTGCTCGCACCATGTGGACTGAATTCTAATAACATGAAAATTTTTAAGATTATAATCATCTACTGCCTTCAAACCACCAGAAAGGTTTATAAAGTCAACTTTAGGCAATTCCATTTCTTCCCTCCTCTATTATCCTTTGACTACTGCTAATGGCGTCAACTCAACAAGTATTTCAACCAAGTCTTCTTGGTTTTTCATAACTGCATCTATGTCTTTATAAGCACTTGGTGCCTCATCCAAATCTTTCGCACTACGAATACTGTGTAAGATGCCTTTACTGTTTAACATTGCAACCTGTTCATTCAAATCCAATTCCCGTTGCGCCTGTTTTCTTCCTAACCGTCTTCCAGCACCATGTGAGCATGAATGAAAACTTTCTGGATTTCCCAACCCTTTTACTATATAACTTTTCGTGCCCTGACTTCCTGGGATGATTCCTATGGTATCTTTTCTTGCCAATGTAGCACCTTTCCTATGCACCATAACATTTTTTCCAAAGTGCGATTCTATTCTTGCATAGTTATGAGCAATGTTGACCTCTGAACTACACATTATCGAAGAAAACAAGCCTCCAAAAATACTAAGTACAGTAGACATCATCAACTTTCGATTGGCATATGCAAACTCAACACAACAATTCATTTCATCAAGATACTTCAGACCCTCAGTTGTATCTAAAGGCAAAAAAGCTAAATCAAATTCTGGGGGAACACAGGAATGCCATTTCTTATTTAGTTCTTTAGCTATAGTATTATAATATTTGGCAACTTTATATCCCAAGTTCCGCGAGCCACTGTGGATCATAATCCAAATGTGACCATCAGACCCTTTTTGGATTTCAATGAAGTGATTCCCACCACCAAGAGTTCCAATCTGGTATAAAGCATTTTCAATTTCCAAATGACATGTGCCATCAGCCATATATGGTAGCAAACCAGCATCTTGTTTTTCTTTTTGGTGAGCAAATCCTACAGGAATGAACTCTCTAATCTTACCTACAATAATTTTTAGTTCATCAGTAGTAATAGAACGTAATGATGTTTTCACTGCACACATCCCGCAACCTATATCAACACCAACTGCATTTGGAATGATAACACCCTCTGTGGCCAGCACGCCACCAATAGGCATGCCGTAACCTTGATGGCAATCAGGCATCAAAGCTATATGCTTATAAGCAAACGGCAACCGTGCTAAGTTTTTTGCTTGCTCCAATGCACCTTCTTCAATATCATCCAACCACATTTTGATTGGTAAATTTTTATCCTCTCTAATTACCCTCATTTCTTTCTCTCTCCTTTTAACCATTGCTCTGCTGTTATAATAATTGCCCACCCTATCCACACACCACAAATAGAAAACAAGACATACGCACCCAAATCAGATTGATTATCATAGTAAATCCCAGATAAATACCCCAAAGCACACATAATCAATCCAATCAGTAATTTTGAGTCAGCCCTACTCATTTTTTCCCTCCCTTTAATCTGAAATCGTCTTTTGTTCCACCTTTTTGGGTCAAGTCCCAAACGTTCGGGCACATTTCGGTCAACCGTGAAGCCATTGCCCATCCAGCTTCACCATACAGCTTTGCCACCTGGCCAAGATTGGCGTTTGACGTAACAATCACACAACGTTCCTGAGAATACAACAAGTCAATTAACCTGTATGCTTGCTGTTCCAATACAATGTTTAGTTTACCTACTGGAGCAAGGTCATCAAGTAATACTACTTCAGAATTATCAATCCTCCGCGCCCATGTTGAATACTGATGATCTGAATACTTATCCCCCCATTCTGCCATCACTTCGAGCAAATCAATAAACGAAAAGAATGTCATTTGTCGGTTGATCCTGCCGGTCAAGGCAAGACCTTTCATCAAACAAACAGCAAGATGTGTCTTTCCTATACCTCGTGGTTCTGCCTGTATAAACACTCCACTTGAACCAGTCAATGCTGCTATGGTAACCCATTCACGCGCCTTGTTGATGTGCTTTACATCAACATTTGTTAGTTCTGCCAGCGTTGCTTTAAGATACCTGCGTGGTATCAATGACTGTTTAACTAAGAGCCGACCTAGTTCTTGCACCAAGGCATTCCCTCAATTCACCTTTGAAACGTTTTTCGATTTCACAATAAGGGCAGCGATATGTCCACACACCACGTAAGACGTTCACCAGAACCCATTCTGAGTGTCCGCATTTTTTACATTTTATTTCTATATTTGTTATGATTTTTCTTGCTGGCATCATGGAGTTTCCTTTTTTAAGGTTTGTAGCCAAGTAGTAAATTCAATTCCCCATTGCCTGATGCTGCTTTCAAACTCACTTAATATTTTACGATAGCATGTTTCACATATTGTTTTTGGCTCACCCTGTCCTGATAGTCCGAAGCTAAGTGGTTTCCACTTTCCGTTTTCTTTTCCGAAAAAAATCTTAAATGCTATGTTATCAGATATGCTATCTGAACTTTTTTTGCAATAACCACAAATTGGCACTACTATCTCCCATAATCTGATAGGTCTGGTTTTGTATCACCGGCAGCATGCTGAGTTTCTTGCAATGCGGCCCAATCTGGTTGGGCCTTCCGTGCTGTCTGCAAACGCCACACACCTACCCTGCTCCAAAATGTATTTGATGGTTTCATCTTCCAAAACCATTGGATGAAGTCAATCCACATACCAAGTGGCATCTTTTCCAGCATTTCATAGGCATCGGCAAGATTTTTTTCAATGAACTCCTCCTCAACATACCAAATGTGACGGTCATCCAATGTTTTCTTCCAGTACTCAACAAGACGTTGTGCCTCTGAGCGAGACACAGCGTACCTTGGTGCTTTAAGAAACGCTCTGAATCTCCTTCGGTATGACCGAAGTTGAAGCTCAAGATATTTGATTCTACGCTCAAGATTTTCATTGGGCATATGTTACCATTGATTGGTTGTTTAACTCATTTAGCATTTCAACCACATTGGAAACATTCTGCAAGTCAACCTGCAATTTGGAAATCATGTTCAATGTTTCTGTGTTCTGAGCAGAAAGCAAGTCAATAGTTACCCGCTTCTGAGTGTTTATAGCTGCCGCAGCGAGAGAGTCAAGTTCAAGGATCATGTGCCTACTGGTGTTGATACTCCTACCCAAATTAACGGTTAGACCAGACAAGTCAAGTACATGTTGTTGCAATCTCTCAACTTTGCTATTCACAATACCAGAGTGAATAGCAAGTGCCACTATGCAAACCCCAAGAATTGCTACTGCCCAAGTTTTCCGATTCATAAATCCTCCTTTAACTATTAATAGTACATTGTTTAGTAGCAACGATCCTTTAAATGCTTAACCAGCTCACGGCACCAAGAATCCTGCCTAGCACATTGACGGCCATACTTACGATGCAGCTTTGACATTGTTTCTACATTATCTCCACAGATGGTATCCCAAATATCATGCCAGACACAATCAAAGTTCATCCTTGATGGGAATCTATAATCCAACGCGTCCGCATTGATTAGCTCAAGTTTTATTCCTTTAACTCTGGCAAGTTCTAAATAGGTTGGACCGACAAGATTAATTACATCCTGTTCCAATTCAACAACAAAGATTTCAAGTACGTCAGGTTTCTGAAGCAAGGCATTCAGGGTAATACCAAGTCCAAGCCCATTGATTAGCACCCTGCCGCAAGCACGCTCTATGAAATGTATATGGTCTGCAATTTCATCTGGAGTGTCTGACATTACAATTACTGAATCATGAAATGATGTTGCATTTCCAATTGATCCTGGAAAGCGAAGGAGTTTGGTGTACGTACCTTTTGGTACCATCCTGCCAAGTGATGAAGGGTTAGCCAATCTTAATTGCTGGAGTTTTTCATCTTTTTCTGTAACAATGAATCTTTCAATAGCATGTTTACCAATCCTGCCCTCAGGCAGAAAGGTTACTTTGTATTTTTCTAAATTGTTTTGTGTGGTTTGCATTTGTTCCTCCTTTAGTTTTCTATAAAGTTATTTTGTGGTTTGGCTTATCAATAACACTAATATATTATATATAAAAAACTACTTCCCTTTCGGCTATGCCTATTATATAGGTAACCACCCAAAATAAAAAGTTTTTTATAAAGTTTTTTTCAACTTTTGTCTGAAAATTTTTGGGAAAATTTAAGTAGATGGGCAGAACTACTTTCTGCCCACCCACCTTTAAGGACTACTTGTTTATTTCCTCCGCTGTTTCGGTTCTGAAGTTGTCAAACACTGGATCAGCTACATTAAACGTTTCTACTCTACTCCAACTTTTTGGTGTTGAATCAAATGGTGTACGAAATACTTCGATTGTACATTCAACCCCGTTGATTCGGTAATACCACTCAATATCACCGTGGAATCTTCCAGGTTTACATATTCCGTGCCCTAAACAATCCTTTTCTTCGAGCCGTTCTACATGGCCGTTGATTAGCCACCACATTAGCCATGCACCAAGATACATTGTATCATCCAGACCCCTACGGCTGTTAAATGCGCGCAAGAACGGAACAATATCAGTCAGGATACCATACTCATCTTTGTCAATCGGATGACCCGGATACCCATCGCAATGACGGTACAACAAGACATCAGGTGTTTCAATTGCTTGCTCTTCATTTTCATAAAGCCCTATCATGCAGCGTGTACTCATTTTTGGTCTCCTTTCTCTTTACATTTAAACGTTTGCAATTTTCAAAACTTCATAGGATTGCATCTGTTCCCCCTGGTCTTTCATCTTGCAACTTCTGGCGTAGATCGGCCCATTTTTTATCCCATTTTTCCTCATTCCGACGCATGGCCGACATTGCCGGGTGGAACAGTGTGTTGACATACTCTGGCCGATTGTGCCGCCGGAGCATACGTTCAAGATCTTGACGTTTCATTTGGTTTGTCCTTTCCGCGCAGGGCGTCTTCGCTTTTCTTGATTGCTTCGTATAGTTCGGGAGTGATTTCAGTATCTCCACGTTGACCGATAAACCACTTCCCTGTTGCTAAATTCGGATATGCTGGCAATGCACCGAGCAGCGATTGCAACGCCACCCGCAACTGGTCGCGCTCGGCCAGAAGACCGGAAAGAGAAAATACCGAATCCATCCATTCCTGTGTTTTCCAAACTGGCACTTCCCCTCCAGCTGGACATTGCAGTGTCTGGTAATGGTGCAGCCCACGACTATATCCGCAATTATCACAAATTGCGTGGTTATCTCCCGGATGACCTGTAAAATCGTCACTCATTTTGTGCCTCCAATAGAGTCAGCCCACCACGAACCGACGTATTCCTGTCCGGTCAACAGCCGGTATTCCCACATAGCAATCTCCCTGCGCTCACACATGTCGTGCAGCTCGAACACCCGACAAATACTCGGTTGTTGGTATTCCCTGTGCTGGTACAGTCTCCCGGCGTGGAAGCTGACCACTGCCACAACCAGCAGAGACAGCAGCCAGCCGAGAATGTGTTTACGGTTTGGTTTCATTGCTCCCGCCCTCTGCTGCGCTTTTCAATCCAAGCCATCACTTTTTCTTTTGATCCCCACATGTTCGACGGCATTTCCCAGTAGAGGAAACTGACCCAATCTTTCATAGCGGCCATGTTTTTATCGTCGGCCCGGATATATGCTTCCACCAGGTTATTCGACAGCACCGCCATAAGAAAATCGCCAACAGGGTATCCGTGGTCGACATAATCCTGGACCCCGCTCCTCATGTGTTCGGGTAATTTATCGTAATTCATCATCTCCCCTCCATTTCACAGAGATACATTTCGGGCATCGTTCGTGCATGGATGCCGTGAGCATACCTTTGGCGCGGTGGTAATCTTTATCGCCCGGTTTCCACACCGTCGCGCAGTTCTGGCAGGTGTAACTTTTCCCCTTGAGTTTGCGTTTCATTGTTCACGCTCCCTTTATCCCCGCTCTGCCAGGCACGGTGCAGTCGATGAGTCGTATATGCTTCCCACGCTGGATGAACCGCGCATACTTTCCACGCGGGATGAATCGGACATATCCCCCACGCTGGATGAACCGCGCATACTTCCCACGCGGGATGAATTGTACATATCCCCCACGCGGGATGAATCGGACATGTACCCCACGCTGGATGAACCGCGCATACTTCCCACGCGGGATGAATTGTACATATCCCCCACGCGGGATGAACCGGACATATACCCCACGCTGGATGAATCGGACATGGATATAATTCGGGCATTTACAGCGCGTGTAACATTGGCCGTGC
>Ga0180007_10002093_pt1 | contig 24580 bp, 20 predicted proteins | sample MM_PC_MetaG_FD_121122 | JGI IMG/M metagenome (GOLD analysis project Ga0180007, IMG submission 121122) | Groundwater microbial communities from the Aspo Hard Rock Laboratory (HRL) deep subsurface site, Sweden - MM_PC_MetaG | ecosystem: Environmental > Aquatic > Deep subsurface > Groundwater... | reverse complement strand
TAATGATTTGATGCCAAATCAATGGCTTAAATTAATTGACTATACCGGCACTTTATTTGAAGAGGCTAAATACGTCTCTTAACTCGAATCTTCCATATCTTCCATTAAACTTTTGACACTACCGTTAAAGATTTATCTATTGTTTTCTTGAAGTAATTTCATGGTAGATCAATAGATTTACAAAGATATTATACCACATATTATTAAATACACAATAATTATTATAAATTATTATTGATAATTACAAGTTGTGAAGTGAATTTATGATGAGATAGCCTTTAAAATATTATACCTTTATTTTGTGATTAATATAATTAAGAAATGAATCATATATCAAAAAACATCTTACAATATGTTTTCGTCTCTTGTTTGTGTTTTTTATAATCATTATAAATACTAAACATCTTTTTTAAATTTAATAAATGAACTGACTTTTTTTATAGAGAAAGATTAAGTGTCGTGATGAGTAAATAGATAAGAGCAATAGAAATCACAGTCAAAATGGGAACACCCAAACGAAATTTAGTTTTTTGGGTTTTATGTCGATAGGTAGACATACCTAATAGGGATCCTATGCCACCACCAAGTAAAGAAAATGCTAATAGAGTGGTTTCTTTAATTCTCCACTTACCTTTGATTGATTTTCTTTTATCAATACCATAGATAAAAAAAGCAGTTAAATTAATAATCATTAAATAAACAATAAGGTAGATCATTGCATCCTCCATACTTGATTTTGTTTTAAGTAACCCAATTATAACAAACAGTTAACTGATATTCAATGAAATAGGAAACTATAGTTATCACATAGCAAAAATACAGAAGAATTTTTTATTATTAGTGATGCTAATTCTTATAATAAAGGATTTCATCTAAGATAGACTAGTTAAGATTGGATAGTCATCTATATTTATATATTTAGCGATTTTTTACTAATTCACTGAACAATATATCTTAAGAATTTCTTAAGACATCACTAGAATATAGTTTAAAATGGTATAATAAATAAGGAAAAGCTGATCAATAATCATTTAAATCTTTAAAGTTTTTTTTATATAGTTAGGCTATTTATTTGATTGAGAATCAATCATAAAAGTTGAGAAAAAAAGATTAGCGAGGTGTGTTTATGAGTGAAATAAGGTATTTAATAGAAGAAAAACAAAGGTTAGAACATATTATTAGAGCTACCAACATAGGTACCTGGGAATGGTTTATAAATACTGGGCATGTTGTATATAATGAAACCTGGGCTAATTTAATCGGATATGCTCTTGATGAGATACAACCCACAATTGATACGTGGATCAATTTGGCGCATCCAGAGGATTTTAAAGCATCAGAAGAGATATTGAAGCGTGTTTTTTCTAAAGAACTACCCTTTTACGAGGCAGAAGTTCGTATTAAACATAAAAATGGGAATTGGATATGGGTATTAGATAAAGGAGAGGTTATCGCATGGGACATAGATGGAAAACCTCTAGTCATGGTAGGAAGTCATATCGATGTTACGCAAATTAAACAGGTTAATGAAAAATTAGAAGAGCTTTTAAATATCGAGACACAATCAGAAATGCTTCTACGATCAAGTGTTGAAAGTGCTAAAGATATGATAATTCTTGCAATTGATAAAAATTATGATTATTTATATTTCAATAAAAAACACAAAGAAGCTATGGCATTAGCCTATGGCGTTGATATTAAGCCTGGCATGAATTTGTTGAAATGCATCACTTCTAAGGATGATATAATCAAATCCAAAAAAAATTATGATTTAGCTCTTACTGGGGTCTCTCATACCACAATAGAAACATATGGCAATCAACAAGTCAGTTTTTATGAATCGCAATATAATCCCATTTACAACGACCAAAAAGAGATTATTGGAACTACAGCCTTTGCAAAAGATATTTCGGATCTTATAGGGGCTATAAATCAAGCACATGAAAGTGAAGAAAAACTGAAACTAGTTTTAAATTCAACAACTAGTGGAATATATAGTGTCGATAATCATGATTTATGTACATATGTTAATAGAAGCACATTGCAATTACTGGGCTATGATAATGAAAAAGAATTTTTAGGTAAAAAAATACATAATTTAATTCATCATTCTCATAGCGATGGTTCACCATGCTTACCGAAAGATTGTTTTCTAATTAAATCTTTTAATTGTGGAATAGATGTTAATCAAGATGATATTGTATGGAAAAAAGATGGAACATATTTTCCTGTTACCTATACATCAACCCCTCAAATTAAGGATGGAATAAAGATAGGGACTGTTGTCACATTTAGGGACATATCACAAACAACAAAGTTGATCAACGATCTGACGGTTGAACATGCTAAATCTCAAAAATATTTAGATGTTGCAGGTGTGATGCTGTTAGTCCTTGATAGTAATGAAAATATTTCACTGATAAATCACAAAGGATGTGATATTTTAGAAGCACATGAAATAGATATTGTTGGCAAAAATTGGTTTGAAAATTACATTCCAAAAGCTAATCTTAAATCTATGACCAGTTTATTCGAAGATATTTTTAATAAGTCAACAGAGCAAATAATTCATTATGAAAATGATATTATAACAGCCAATGGAAACAAGAAAACAATAAGCTGGTACAATACGATATTATACGATAATGATCATGTAGTTTCCGGTGTTCTATGTTCAGGTGAGGATATCACGATAAAGAAAAATAATGAAATAGCACTGAATGAGAGTAATTTGCGATTTCAGAATTTATTCAATAAAGCACCTATAGGATATCTTTCACTTGATATCAATGGGCTTATTAGAGAAGCAAATCAGACATGGCTTGATATGCTAGGATATGATAAAAATGAAGTAATTGGAACATGGTTTGGAGTTTATCTTCCTGACGAAGAAAAGCCGCATTTTATAAGCCGTTTTGAAGTTTTTAAAAAACAAGGAAAGATCAAATCACAAACCGAAATATATCATAAAGATGGGCATAAGTTGATTATTGAATTCAATGGAATGATAGGATATGACGAAAACAATCATTTTGTTCAGACGTATGGAACTTTTATTGATATTACTGACCGAATTACGACAGAAGATAAACTTTTAGCGAGCGAAAAAAATCTTAAATCGGCTCAATCAATTGCTAAAGTTGGTTCTTGGGAGTTGGATTTGAAGAATAATTTTATATGGGCTTCAGAAGAGGCATTTAACATTTATGAATTGGAACATAATAGCGAATTCATTGGTTTGGATATAATTCAAAAAATGGTTGATAGCGCAGATCGAGATAGAATGAATCGAGCTTTGAAAGATTTACTTTATAAAAATAAACCGTATGATGTGACATTTAGATTACACACAAAAAATAAAAATGTTAAATATATTAATTCCAAAGCATTACTATATAGAGATCAAGAAAGTAATCCTATTAAAATTACTGGAGCCATCCATGATATTACTGAACTCAAGAATAAAGAACTGGAACTGGAATACCTAAGTCAAAGAGATTACCTCACTGGGTTATATAATCGCAGATATTATTTTGACCAGTTCAATAAACTCAACAGCTCAAAATATTATCCACTTGGAGTTATAATGATTGATGTGAATGGATTGAAAATCATTAATGATGCTTTTGGGCATACAGTCGGTGATCTAGCGATTAAAATAATAGGAGACGTTTTGAAATATACCTTTGAAGAAAAAGATGTTATCTCTAGAATCGGAGGGGATGAATTTACTGTACTATTGCCAAATACATCAGCCGAGAAACTTCAAGAATATAAAGAACGTGTCATTACGACAATTAAGACAAAGAGTGTTGAAAATATTGAACTATCAGTTGCTATAGGATATGAATTGAAATATAAGAAATCAGAAGATATTGATGATATTCAAAAACTTGCTGAAAATAGAATGTATCGCCATAAAATCATTGAAGGATCAAGTGTTCGCAGCAATGCCATTAATGCAATCTTATTAACATTGACCGATAAATATGAGACTGAACGAAAGCATTCAAATGAGGTCAGTCGTTTATGTAAATTAATAGGTGTAGAGCTTCATCTGAGAGATGATGAAATTAAAGAGCTTGAACAAGCTGGATTATTCCATGATATCGGTAAAATTTCTATTCCGGATAGTATTTTGAATAAACCTGGAAGATTAACACCTGAAGAATTTGAAATTATCAAATCCCACACTGAAATAGGTTATCAAATATTAAGAGCAGCAGATGAATATTCTGATCTTGCAATTCATGCACTACATCATCATGAACGATGGGATGGCGAAGGCTATCCTAGTGGACTGATTGGAAATGAAATCCCATTGTTTTCTAGAATCATTTGTGTTGTTGATGCTTATGAAGCAATGACTGCTGATCGACCTTACCGAAATAAATTGAGTAAAGAGTATGCAATAGAAGAAATTACAAGATGCACAGGATCTCAATTTGACCCTGAGATTGCAAAAATATTTATTGAAAAGATAGTTCAAAAACAATCTATCAATCAATCATCTTGAAAATAATACCTTTTATTTGAAATGAGTAAACAATTTGAGAGGTGTTTAGCATGAGTGCTAAATGCCTTTTTATTTCGGTTAATTGTATTTATTTATGTGCTATAATGAAATAAAAAAACAAACCTATTTGACTTAAAAATATGTAAAGGAAATAGTAAAGCTATTTAATCTTTTTTTGAGAATTTAGGTAAAGAAAATTAGATATAGGGGATAGAAATGAGAAAATTAATCATCAATGGAGGATTGTATGCCAAAAAGTTACCACAATAAGTATACTCATCTTGAACTTTATAAGGCATTTGTATTGATGGTCAGAAGCTTTGTCATTGTTTCCTCCAATAGAATATCTAAAATAATAGATCTTAAATTTAGTGAGCGACTTATGTTGGCTGTTACTGAAGTCAATGGTTGTGAAGCTTGTTCATGGGCACATGCTAGAATTGCCTTAAGTGAGGGATTCTCCCAGGAAGAAATTCAAGGGTTTTTATCTGGAAGTGATCAATATATCATACCAGAAGAATCTGTGGCAATTCTCTTTGGACAACAATATGCCGATCAAAGAGGAAAGGTAACAAAAGCAAGTTATGAAAAGTTATTAGCGACATATGGAAAAAAGAAATCAAGAAATATTGTTGCAACGATACAGATGATGATGTTTGCAAATATGTCTGGATTACCCTTAAGTGCATTCTATAGAAGGTTGAAAAAAGAGCCTTATACGAACAGTAGTTTGTTTTATGAATTATCGATGATGGTTGTGCCAGTTTTTTATATTCCTTTTGCTTTGTTACAAGCGATTATTGAATCTATTCTATTTTTGCCAAAAATAAGATTCATTGAAGAATAAATAAACAAAAAAGATTATCTCGGGATAATCTTTTTTTATGAGTGAAAATTATATTAAGCTTTGATTGCATAACGCAGTTTTGCAGAACGAGCTCTACTATTTGAGTTTTGTTCTTCATATGATGGCCGAATTGGTCCATCACTAACTTCTTTATATATACCTTGTCTTTGATAATATTGAAACGATTTTTTGACTAATCGATCTTCTCCGGAATGAAATGATAAGATAGCAACTTTACCACCTGGATTCAAGGCATTAGGAAGACTTTCTAATAGTTCAAAGAGTGCTTCAAACTCATGATTAATGTCTATTCTTAAAGCTTGAAATGATCTTTGGCAGGATTTTTTAATTTCCTCTATTTGTGTATTTTTAGGAATGAATTTTAAAGCATCTTTGATGACTCTTTGTAAATCAGAAGTAGTTTCTAATAAACCACCTTTTTGATATTCTGTAATAATTGCTTGTGATATTTGTGAGGCATATGGTTCATCAGCATTTTCTACAAGCATGCCCTCTATTTCATCTTTAGTCATTGTTTTTAATCGCTCAGCTGCAGATACACCTATTTTAGGATTCATTCTTAAATCAAGTGGACCCTCAGTCTTAAATGAGAATCCTCTTTCTGGATTATCGATTTGCATAGAAGAAATACCTAGATCAGCTAAAATGAAATCAAATGGGCCAAAGTCTTGATTGATTTCTTCAAGATGAGAAAAGTTCATATTAAGTATTGTAAGAATATTAGGACCATATCCTAATTTTTCTAAACGCTCTTTAGTGTGAGATAGTTCAATAGGATCAGCATCAACAGCATATAGATGTCCTTGTTGATTTAAGTACTTCAACATCTCTAAAGAATGACCACCATATCCCAGTGTAGCATCCAATCCATTTTGCCCTGGTTCAATTTGAAAAAAATCCATGATTTCATTCACACAAATTGGGCGGTGCATACCTGCAGGAGTATTTCCTTTTTGAATAATCTTTTCGATAGTTTCAGTATATTTTTCTGGTTGTAGTTCCTTATATTTAGTGTCAAAAGACTTAGGATGGGTACCCTTATATCTTTTACGTCTTTGATGTTTTTGTTCAAGCTCATCCATAAAGAAATATCACCTTTTCTTAGATTGTATAATCTATTATATACAACAAATATGATACCAAATATATCTAATAATAGCAATTTTAGTTAAGTATCTCAAAATAAAAGAAGACGAATCAAATCACATCGTGATGACTCGTCTTCTTTATTTGCTTCAGAGGAGAATATGACTAAGTACTAATGATTATGAAACAGCGATGACATAAACGATTGTGTTTGCCAAAGTAATAAGTGTGAAGAATAATGTATTGAAGAATACTGATGTCCAAATGTTACCAGTCTTCTGTGAGAATCTTCTAGATACGATACCTGCAACTGATAGAGTTGGGACTAAGCCTACACAAAGGATTGCAGAAAGTGAGAATGTTGGGAATGCTGCTGCACCTGTTTGATATAGAACCCAATAGTTATAAATTAGGAATAATACAACTGGACCAGCTAATAAGAAGGCTGCAAATACATCAGCAAGCCAACCCTTCATATTTCTAGTGTTTACATGAACGCTAATAGCTGCTGCAAAGTAGTAAACAAAGATGATAGGCATATAACGTAAAGCTGCAATAAATTGACTGGAATTGAAGATTTGAATAGCATATGTATAGAATCTGAAATCTGTTAAGAAAACCCAACCGATAATAGCAACAAGTAATAGAAGACCAGTCGTAACAGCAGCTGCTGTCAAGAAACTTGCTCCTACTTGAACTGGAGTTGCTTTGAGACCATAAACATTTTCAATTTCTTCGCCATGATTTAATATTGGAGCTGCAATGAAAGTAATTAATAGAATTAATGCTGCACTACATAAAGCCCAATAGAAGATTGTATTAACTGATGATGCTCCCCAATAATTGGAATCAGTAATAATTGTTGGATGAGTAATTAACCAACGGAAAGCAAGTGCAACAAATACAATAACAAGGGAACCGAAAGTTACTTTAGTAGCTACCTTGTTTAATTTAGGATCATTTTTAACAAGTGCTGCAATCCAAACTGCGATAGCAACGACGACTGCGCCAGCTATAACATAATATAAAGCTTCGCCAAGTTGTAGTAAACCTACAGAAGCTCGATCCATGAATGTTGGAATGTAGAAAGCACTTAATAAAGAAGCAATTGTAACAACACCGAATTTTAAGTATTTCTTTTCTGTTGGCATTGGAGTAGCAGAATCTAATAAAGTTAAATCCTTAGCATGAGCTTTGTTGAATACTGGTAATGTAGTAACCAATGTGAATATAGGGAATATCATAACGAATAATGCTACCAATGAAACCAATGTGAAGGCTTCTTTAACCCACCAAGTTTGTGTAGTAGAACCAGTAGAGATACCATAACTTTCTAAAGTGCCTAAGTTATGAAGATCTAATTGGAAAGTGAAAGCTTCTTCAAAGAATTGAATCGTATTCTTACCTGATTCTAATGACCAAGTATTTTGTGGATGTGTTTCATCAGGTGTAAAGATAACTCTTTGTCCACCATCTAAAGGATAGAATGTGCCAGCTTGTGGATCATCAGCTAATGTTTTACCTAAGAAAGTTAAACCAACTGAATCAGTTACATAGTCCTTATAAATGACTGAGCCAGTGCCAGCTGGAGAATCATTATCAAAGAAAAATTGATCATAATGAGCAGCAATAACACCACTGCTTCTAGGTCCAAAATAAGTCGTTGGATCAGCTACAAATACGTAACGGAAATCTGATCCAACTGCTAATGAAGTTGCGATTTTGCGATAACCATTGGTAGCAAAATCCATTTCATCAAATATAACTGCATATTCAGCAGAGAAGCCACCCATTGAGTGTCCACTTACACCAATCATACCGTTACCATCAACATCTTTTAATACATAGTCTTGATCATACATGTATTGTGCTGCATCATACAATGATTTCGCATAGAAACTGAATGCGGCATTCATTTTAGATGAATCACCATGATCATACATGTCGATTGCAAGAACAACATATCCTCTTTTAGATAGTTCGATAGCTCCGACTTCTTGCATTTCTTTGTTGTTCAAGTAGCCATGTGTTAGGATGACTGCTGGAGCTGGATTAGCATCGTCTACACCACGTGGTGTATAAAGGTAACCTGCTAATTCCCCATTTTCAGTTTCAAAAGTTATTGCTTCAACTTTGACTGAGAAGAAAGAAGTTTGAACCAATGATGCGAAAAAACTAGATACAACAACAATAATGAGAAGTACAACTAACCATTTAACTGGCTTCAACCAATTTTTAAACATTTTCTCTCCCTTTTCTTTCTTTTTATTTTCATATAATTTCTTATATAAAGTCATGTATTGGTGATACAAAAGAAAATCGAAATAACCTATTTAAATAAAAAAGCAACATCAAAATATACTTTCGTAATTTTGCTTTGCTCGTTGACTCTAAGCGCTTACATTAAGTTTCATAGTCATTTTAGCACCGATTGAAAAGCGTGTCAATGAAACATGACAAAATCCTTAATAAAATGTGTTATATTATGGCATATTTGTAAAAAAATGAGCAAAATTTAACCTTTAAATAGTTTAATGGAGTCTAGATAGAAACCGATTGCCCATAAACCGACTTTTTATTCACATTAAATCAATTTACTATTGACTGTTTAGCATATTAGGGGTAAAATAGAATCATAATGAGCATATGCCCATAACGAGGAGTAAACATGCCAAGACCAACCATTAGCCGCAAGGTTTGTTTTTTGCCTGAAAACAATTTATTTGGGCCATTAATTTCAAATCCGAGTAAAAGAGAAGTTTTATACATGACTGTAGAAGAATATGAAAGTATTCGAATTATAGATTTTGTCGGAAAAAATCAAGAGACTTGTGCAGAGGAAATGCACGTATCACGAGCTACCATACAGCGGATCTATCATAGTGGAAGACAAAAGATTGCTGATGCGATTGTTCATGGAAAAATATTGAAAATTGAAGGTGGAAATTATCGTTTATGCGATATTTCTACAGATTCATTTAGATGTGAACATTGTCCATATATAGGTGAAGATGCTTAAAAATTTACTGATTATCGATGATTTAGCTTCTGTGAAAGGAATCTAAATTACATACAAAAATGTAAATCTATCAATAAATAACTTATTTTAAGCATGCATATTAAGATTTAAAATGATAAGTCATTTGATTATAGAAAAAGAAAGAGGTTTATAAATATGAAAATAGCAGTTGCTTCAATTAAAGGATTGATATCAGAACATTTTGGGCATTCTGATTCCTTTGAGGTTTTTACCGTAGAAAATAAAATGCCTATATTTGTTGAATCAATTAAGAATCCCGAACATAAACACGGATACTTACCAGTCTTTTTGAAAAGTGCAGGTATTGATGTTGTGATTTGTGGAAATATTGGACAAAGTGCAGTACAACTGATGGTTGGTGAAGGTATGGATGTATTTTCAGGAGCTAAAGGTTCAATTGAAGATGTGATAGAGCAATATGCTCAAGGTCTTTTAGTATCACAAGATTTAGGGTGTAGTGGACATAACCATGATCATGATCACGAATGTCATCATGATTGAGAATAGGAGAAATTATAATGAAAGAAAAAACAGATGTTTTAGTTATTGGTGGTAGTGCTGCCGGTTTAGTTGCAGCAATGACTGCTAAGTCGAATTATAAAGACAAGAAAGTCGTATTAATTCGCAAAGAAGAAAAGGTAATGATTCCATGTGGAATTCCTTACATTTTTGGGACGTTAGAGTCTTCAGATTCAAATATCCTTCCAGATGGAGGATTGCTGAATTTAGGTGTTGAAATTAAAGTAGATACCGTAACAGCAATCAATACTGAAGATAAGATATGTAAGACAGCAAGTGGCTTAGAAATTGCTTATGATCGATTAGTTATCGCAACTGGTTCTCAACCTTCTAAACCAGATTGGCTTAAAGGTAAAGATTTGGAAAATGTCTTTACAATTCCAAAAGACAATAAGTATTTAGATGTGATTACTGAAAAACTTTCAACTTTTAAGAATGTTGCTGTTATTGGCGCTGGATTTATTGGTGTTGAAATGTCAGATGAACTTAACAAACGTGATATCAAGGTATCATTAATTGAAAAAGAACCACACATTTTAGCACTTGCATTTGATGAAGATATAGCGGTTGATGCTGAACAACTTCTAAGAGATAGAGGTGTTGAAGTAATCACTGGTGCCTCCATTAAAGAAATTCAAGGTAAAGGCAAAGTTTCTTCTGTTCTATTAAGTGATGGTAGAGTTCTTGAAACAGATGCGGTTGTTTTATCCATGGGATATCTTCCAAATGTAACTTTAGCTAAGGAGTCAGGTATTCATATCAATGAAAAAGGGTTTATTATTGTTGATGAATTCTTAAGAACAAATGCTAAAGATGTATTTGCTGCAGGAGATTGTGCAGAAAAACGTGATTTTGCAACAAGTAAATTAGCAACAACAATGCTCGCTTCAACAGCATGTGCTGAAGCTAGAGTTGCTGCATTAAACTTATACAAGATTTCAACAGTTCGTAAATTTAAAGGAACGATTGGTATTTATTCAACTTGTATCGGTGATACTGCATTTGGTGTTGCAGGATTAACTGAAGAGGCAGCATCAAAAGAAGGATTTAATTTTGTTACTGGAAAATTCACTGGTGTGGATCGTCACCCTGGTAAACTCAATAATCCTCATAAACAATGTGTTAAGTTAATTGTTTCTAAGGAATGTGGCAGAATTTTAGGTGGTTCAGTAATCGGTGGTATGAGTGCTGGTGAATTGACAAATGTTCTTGGATTCCTTATTCAAGGAAGTATGTCTATTGCTGATTTACTCGTAGCTCAAATAGGTACTCAACCAATGCTTACAGCTTCACCAGCCGCTTATCCATTAATTAAGGCAGCAGAAGCAGCAGCTAAAAATTTATAATAAGATGTAATGAGTCTATAAAAAGCAGATTATGTCTGCTTTTTTTCATTTTATTCAATAATGTTTAGATGTTTTATATTTTAATAGTGATATAATAAACTAAAACAACGATGCCATAAGCAATATTTTGGAGGGAAGACTATGTTGACAAAAATCAAGATTATTTTTGTTTTATTTATTTTGCTTTTTTTGGTTTCAGCTTGTTCAGAAAATACATCTGAATATACAATTACTTTTGATACTCTAGGAGGACCAACAATTGAACCTATTGTTGCTCGTTATTTAGATCCAGTCACTTTGCCTAGTCCACAAAGAGATGGCTATGTTTTTGATGGTTGGTATAATGATGTGATTTATACAATAGAAATTGATATACAAGCCATGCTTGATATGAATTTCACTCTTTATGCGAAATGGAATCCACGTTCATATCAAATTCATTATGATGTCAATGAAGGTATTTCGATTCCTATGGACACATATGAATATCTATCTCATATAAGTGCTCCATCTGATCCTTACAAAGAGGGATATGATTTTGGTGGATGGTTTAGTGATGAAGCATTGACTATACCCTTTATTTTTGGAACCATGGGTGCATCAAGTATCACAATTTACGCTAAATGGATTCAAATGTCTTACGAAATACAATTTGTGAATACCGGTGATACAAGTATCCCGTCAATTGTTAGTGAATCCGGTTTAGAAATAACTGCTCCAACTGCTCCAACCAACGAAGGTTTTGTCTTTTCTGGATGGTATACAGATCCAAACAGCATAGAACAATATGATTTCACAACCATGCCCTCAAATGACTTAATTCTTTATGCAGATTGGGCAACCGAAGGCCTAGAATTTACTTTGATCAATGATGATCTTGAATATGAGGTCTACCTCATGGATGATGAAGATATTGAAACCATTCAAATTCCAAAAAACCATGAAGGAAAACCTGTAACTAAAATTGCTGATTATGGATTTGGTGGATGTTATAGTTTAACTGGAATCATGATTCCATCTAGTGTAAATACGATAGGAGCTTATGCATTTATGGGATGTGAAGCGCTCGTAATGTTCTATATTTCTGAATTTGTAACCGAGATTGGCGAAGCTCTTTTTATGAATTGCACTGGATTAGATGAGATTCTTGTTGATCCTAATAATCCAAACTATAAAGATATTGATGGTGTTTTATTTAGTAAATCTGGAGATTTGCTCATCTCATATCCTTCTTATAGAGCAGATACTAACTATATCATGAATAATGATGTTGTTACTATTGGTGGATATGCATTCACACGTAGTCTAAATCTCTTAACTGTGACCATAGGCACAGAAGTTACAACCATTAAGACACATGCATTTTATGATTGTTTCGAGATGACTAGTATTATTATTCCTAATAATGTAACAACCATAGAACTTTATGCATTTAGAAATTGTGCTAGTCTTGCGGATGTCACGATAGGCACTGGTTTAATAGGTATAAATGCTTATGTGTTTAATCAATGCTATGCACTAACTTCAATCACAATTCCTTCGAATATTACTTATATTGCTTATGGTGCATTTTATGATTGTACAAATCTTAACTCAATTATCATTGACAAAACTTCTGGTCAAGGTTTGATCACTGGAGGGTTATTTATGTTCACAAACACCAAATCATACTTAACCATCTATGTGCCTGATCTAGAAACTAAAAATGCATATAGTACAGCATACATTTGGAGTTCATACGCAAGTCATATAGAAGTCAATACTGGTCAATAACCTATTTTAAAATCAATTTAATTACAAAAAAAGTAGCCATTGAATTTTAATGGCTACTTTTTAATTGCAATCACTTTATCATTACAAATGATTAAAAAAATAAAGATTTTGTTGTATATTAAGCAAAATCCATGTAAATAAATAGTTTAAAAGGCTGTTTAATACCTGATTATTGTATAATATAAGCATTCGTGAATTAAAGGAGTATGAGATGACAGATTGGATAGTAAGGGTTGAAAACCTGGTTAAAAGTTATGGGGATGTTCAAGCAGTAAAAGATATTTCTTTTTCAGTTAAAAGAGGTAGTCTATTTGCATTTTTAGGACCAAATGGTGCTGGTAAGTCAACAACGATTAATATTATGACCACTTTGTTAGATGCTGACAGTGGTAAAGTTTATTTGAATGACAAGACAGATGATGTCTATTTTAGAAATAAAATTGGTGTTGTTTTCCAAGGGAATGTCTTAGATGAATTTTTAACAGTTAAAGAAAATTTAATATACCGTGGGTCCCTGTATTTAAATAATAAAGCAGAGGTTAAAAAGAGATATGAAGAACTTGAAAAATATTTGAATATGCAGGAGTTTGCAAATCAAAGGTTTTCTACATTGTCTGGAGGTCAAAAAAGAAGAGCAGAAATTGCTAGAGCCCTTTTTTCAAATCCAGAAATTTTACTATTGGATGAACCAACAACTGGATTAGATCCAGAGACGAGACAAATTGTTTGGAAAGTCATTGATGACCTGAAGCAAAAACATGGACTCACTATCTTTTTAACAACACATTATATGGAAGAAGCAGCAAATGCTGATCATGTTGTTATTATCAATAAGGGTCAAATAGTTGCTGAAGGCACTCCGGCAGTCCTCAAAGATGAATATAGCTTTGACCGATTGAAGATTGTTCCTCATGATAAAGCTAAATTAGTTGAATCTATTGAAAAGATTAAAAGATCATATGAAAAGATTGCCGATCAATATATTATTGTCGTTGAAGATACAGAAGATTCAATATATTTAATCAATTTGTTAAAAGATAATATTAAGCAGTTCGAAGTTTTGAAAGGTACTATGGATGATGTTTTCATCAACGTTATTGGAGGTGAAAACAATGTATGATTTAACTTCTCTAGTCAAAAGACATATCTTAAACTTTTTAAGAGATAAATCAGCAGTTTCCTTTTCATTCTTAAGTGTACTTATTCTTTTAGCACTATACTTTCTCTTTATTGGAAGACAATATACAGATAGTGATGGCTTAGCATTCTTAGACGAAAATACAAAAACTTATTTAACAGCTGGCATCATGATGGGTGGAGTATTGATTATCAATACCGCTTCATTATCTTTAGGGATGATGGGGAACCTAATCAACGACTTATCACAAAGAAAACTTGATGGCTTTCTTGTTACCCCTGTTAAACGATATAAAATCATTTTAAGCTATTATATATCGTCAATCCTTGTTACAGCAATCCTAACAATATTTATGTGGTTTTTAACTTTCTTATATGTCGGTATATTTTCAGGATACTGGTACTCATTTAAAGTGTTTATCGAAGTTTCCTTACTTGTTACATTTTTCACGTTTATCTCATCTACATTAATGATCTACTTAACAACAATGATTAAGTCAATCAATGCCTTTGGCGCACTCTCTGGTGTTTTGGGCACATTTATTGGGTTTACATCAGGTATTTATATGCCACTATTTCTTTTAGGAAAATCTATGACATATGTTGCATCACTCATTCCATTTACGCACATGGCAATTATATTAAAAGGCATTTTACTTGAAGGACCATATGAAATCTTAGCACAAACAATATCTCCTGAAGGTATGGCAAGCGTCGAAACATCATTTGGTTCAGCTGAAATTGGTGTTTTAGGTATGGATGTTCCGATGTGGATCATCATGGCTTCTACAGTTGGCATCGCTTTTCTTTTTCTATTTTTATCTTATAGAAATATGAATAAAAAAATCGGAAAATAAAATAAATTACTAAAGGATATTGAAATATATGTCCTTTTTTATTATGTATAAAAATGGTAGAATATAACTAAATAAAGCAATGATATTTATTCGGAGGTTATCAAATGAAACTAAGTACCTATTTCAAACCAAAAACAATGATATATACAGGCTCATTTTCTCATATCGCAACGCAGATTAAACATTGGCAATACGATATGAAAAAAGTGGAGTTAGTAGAAGGTTTTGAATTCGATCCAAATATGAAGCACTATATTCAAGTCGTAGGTTTAGCTGATGTTGATAAAATTCAAGAAATTAGAAAACATCTACCAATCGATCCACTTGTCTTGGAAGATATCTTCAATGTGAATCAGCGCAATAAATTTGAACTGAATGATTTATATCTTTTTGGGACATTTTCACTTTCTTATTTAGAAGAACAAGTTATAAAAAATGATTATATGAGTATTTTAATGTTTCCTAATGTGATTGTGAGTTTTCATGAAACACAACCTAAATATTTAGAAGATATCCATTTGCTTTTTAATGAACACAAGGAGTTAAGAGAATTACCTGCCGATTATTTGTTTTTTCAAATCATGGATATCATAACCGATAATCATTTAGAAGTTTATGATTACTTGGATCTTGCTGTTAATGAGTTTGAAGCTCAATTATTAGAAACAAAAAGTATAGAACAAGAAGATTTTTATAATGTACGTAAAAAAATGCTTGAACTTAAGAACAACGTCTCACCTATTGCTGAGCAGTTAGAAAAAGTATTAAGTAAGAAGAGCTCTTTATTTAATTCAGCAACAAGCACATATTTTGAAGACTTAAAGGATCACTTGCAAAGGCTAGATAATAGACTGAATCAAAGCAGAGAAATTACAAGAAATCTTTTAGACTTACACATGAACAATCAATCAACCAAAATGAATAAGATTATGGCAACACTCACCTTATTTTCAGCAACATTTATTCCATTATCTTTTTTAACCGGATTCTTTGGTATGAATTTTGTTCACTTTGGTATTTTGCAATATGAATTAGCAGTCTATCTATTTTCTGGTATATGTATTGTGATTGCAGTTGGCATGGTTCTATTCTTTAAGAAGAAAAATTGGTTTTAAAACATTGATCAACGAAAAGGATAGGCATCTGCAATGGCAGGTGCCTTTTTTACGTTACTTTTACATAAGCCTTACTAAATTATGGTTTCAGTAAACTTAAAGATTACATATAATGAAAGTGTTGAAAAATAAAAAGGAGAATATAAATGAAAAAATTAGGATTAGCGCTTATACTTGCAGTTATATTAACATTATCGGCATGTACATCGGATCAAGCAACATTTGATGAAACAAGTAGCATCACAGCTTACACAAGAGATACAACATCTGGCACACGTGCAGGCTTTTTTGGTAGAATTGATTTTTCTGAAGCAGAGACATCAGATGATGTATTAGTTGAAGGTTTCGTTATTAAAGATAATACTGGCATCATGACAGCTATGACTACTGATGAATATGGTATTGGTTATGTTTCACTTTCGAGTGTTAACGACACCATCAAAGCTTTAAATTATAATGGCGTTGAACCAACAGTTGCTAACGTTATTAATAACACTTACGGATTAAAAAGACCATTTAACTGGATGGTTAGAGATGAAGGCGATTTTCCATCTCAAGATGTTGAAGATCTTGTCTATGCATTCGTAGCTTTCTTGGAAACAACTGATGCTAGCGATATCATCGCAAATAATGGTGCAGTTGCTCTACCAAGCACAACAACATGGGATTCAATTAAAGCAGATTATCCTATCATTAATCAAGATAATTCAGATGTAACAGTTCGTTTTGGTGGTTCAGATTCTATTCAAAAAGTAGCAATGGCTTTAACTCAAGCATTTACTGCTAAAGCTGGAAACTTTGTCGCTGAACATGATCATACTGGTTCTGGCGATGCTTACAAGAGAACACAAGATCCTGCAATTAAAGATACTTCAGTAGGTAAAGATGTTGGATTTGCTTCTAGAGATTTCTATGATACAGAAAAAACTGGCGTTAATCCTAATGATTTTGGTCAATTAGCATGGGATGCAATCGTTGTGATTGTTCATCTTGACAATCCATGGTCAGATGCTACAGCAGAACAATTAAAGAAAATCTATGATGGTACATTTACAACTTGGGCTGATTTAATTGGAGCATAAAAATTTAAAATAGAGTTAAGACCCAAAAGGGTCTTTTCTTGCGTTATGGAGATGAACAACTATGCAACAATCAACAGGTTTTAAAAAGACAAAATTTCAAAAAAATGCAGTCATCGATCAAGGGGTTAAAGCTTTACTCTTCGGCTTTGCCCTTTTATCATCTTCCTTCATATTCATCGTTATTGGTGTTATTCTAATTAAAGGTGCAACACCTTTTTTTACGAATAATAATGGATTAGGTGCAGTAAATATTTTCACATTTTTAACTGGAGACACATGGTTGACTGGTACGGCATTTCAATCCAATCTTTACAGTATAGGGTTTATCATCATTAGTACGATATTTATTGCTTTCTTATCGCTATTACTCTCTTTTCCAGTCGGTGTACTAACAGCCCTATTCATCGCTAAAGTAGCACCAAAAAGATTAGCTGAGATCTTAAGAACAGTTGTTGAAATGCTGGCATCAATACCTTCAATTATTTACGGGCTATTTGGAGCAGGGATCATTTTAAAGATTGTTTATGATGCAAGTGCACTTATAGGTTATCAATCAAAAGGTGGAAATTCAATCATTTCTGCAGTGATAGTATTAGCGATTATGACGATACCCACAATAGCATCTATTTCAGAAGTAGCGATTCGCTCTGTAAGCAAAGACTTGGAACTTGGATCCTTAGCGTTAGGTGCAAGTGTGACACAAACGAATTTTAAAGTTGTTTTAGCTGCAGCAAAATCAGGTATTTTCACTTCAGCTATTTTAGGAATTGGACGTGTATTAGGTGAAGCAACTGCAGTATCACTCGTTGCTGGGGGCAGACGTTCAGGTTATTCATTTGATATTTTAGATACCACGAGTACACTGACAACCATCATGCTTGAAGGCTTAAAAGAAACAACAGGGCTCGACTACGATATTCGCTTTTCTGTGGGCATTGTTTTAATGATAGTTATCTTGATTACGAACCTAACACTGAATGCCGTCAAGAAGAAGGTAGGTGGCATCGATGTCAAATAAGCGTAGAATTAAAGATGGCATTTTACAGGGTATTACATATTTTGCCTCATTCTTTAGTATTGCTGCTCTATTGTTGATCATAGGATTTGTTTTCTTAAATGGGTTTAAATTACTAAATTGGGATTTAATCACTCATAATTATGAAGCTGTCAGTCATATTGCAGATTTAAAAGAAGGCTCAATTCCTGGCATTTATGAACCAACGAGAACTTTGGCTGATGACGTTTATTACTCAACTAAGTGGGGATTAGGACTCAAAGATGACATCAATCTCCAAGGAAAAACGGTTGTTGTTGTGAGTTATGTCCATCCCGATTCACCATTCATGATGCTCAATAATAAAGGTGTTGGAGAAGAAGACTTATATTTAAGCACCGATTTTGAAATCATTAGAATTGCATTTGATGATGCAGCATCTGCATTATCGGTTTATGGGTCTGAAAATATGATTAATATTCTAGATGGACAGGATTCATTTAGAGAGCTTGAATTTGCAACCTCAGGGGGAGGCATTAGAGGATCTATTATCACAACACTCTACTTGATTGGCTTAACTTTAATTATTGCTTTACCGATAGGCATTGGATCTGCAATCTATTTGAATGAGTATGCACCAAATAATAAGCTTACTAGACTGATTCGTTCTTTAATTGAAACATTGACAGGGATACCATCTATTATCTATGGATTGATGGGTCTAGCTATATTTGTTCCTATAACAGTTAAATTAACAAGTGCTACAGGTGGTAATTTAATCTCTGGAGCTATGACATTAGCAGTTATTTTGTTACCAATAGTGATCAGAACAACAGAAGAAAGTTTAAAAGTTGTACCTGATGATTACAGGTATGCATCATTAGCACTTGGAGCGAGTAAAACACAAACAACATTTAAAGTAATCTTACCTAATGCGTTATCTGGTATTTTGACGGCAACCATTCTTGCAATTGGAAGAATTATAGGAGAAAGTGCTGCTTTAGTATTTGCGATAGGTACAGCAATTAAAGATGAAATATCCTTAACGGATAAATCAACTTCACTTGCAGTTCATATTTGGTCTATGATGACAGATGAGCCAGCAAATATAGAATTATCAACAACCATTGCGATTATCATATTGATTATCGTATTAACATTAAATATAACAGTTAAATTATTATCTCGAAAGATGATGAGAAAGTTTGGTGCAAACGCATGACAACAATAGAAAACAAAATCATATTTGATATTAAAGGCTTAGATTTGTTTTACGGAGAAACACAAGCGTTAAAACAAATTGATTTACCAATCTATGAAAAAGAAGTTACTGCACTCATTGGTCCTTCAGGTTGTGGAAAATCAACATTTTTAAGAACTTTAAATAGAATGAATGACTTAATCCCAAATTGTAAAATAGATGGAGATGTTCAATATAGTGATGAGAACATATATCGAAATGGTATGGATATCATTGGCTTAAGAAAAAGAGTTGGTATGGTTTTTCAAAAGCCCAATCCATTTCCAATGAGTATTTATGATAACATTACCTATGGACCTAAGTGCCAAGGTATTAAAGATAAGCAAGAGTTAAAAGAGATCGTAGAGTCTTCTTTAAAACAAGCAGCTTTATGGGATGAAGTTAAAGATCGTTTAAAAGAATCCGCTTTATCTTTATCAGGTGGTCAGCAACAACGTTTATGCATAGCAAGAACGATTGCTATGAAACCCGAAGTTATCTTGATGGATGAACCAACTTCTGCACTTGATCCTGTTGCAACAGCTAAAATCGAAGATTTAGTGATAGAATTAAAGAAAGAGTATACAATCATTATTGTGACTCATAATATGCAGCAAGCTGCGCGTATCTCTGATAAAACTGCATTCTTCCTTATGGGAGAAGTTATTGAGTATGGAGATACCTCACATATATTTTCAACACCAGATCATAAAAAAACTGAAGAGTATATTACCGGTAGATTCGGGTAAAATGCTATAATGGAGGAAGTAAGATGACTTTAAGACAATCATTGCTTCAATCAATTGAAGCTTTAAAAAAAGAAGTGACGACCATGGCTGATTTAGCTTTGGCAAATTTAAGAGAAGGTTTAACAGCATTTAAGAATGGGGATCATGAGTTAGCTAAAGAAGTGATTCGTAAAGATGATGAAGTTGATCAATACGAAGAAGAAATAGCTAAAATGGCACTTAAGATCATTTGGAAAGAGCAACCAGTAGCAAGCGATTTAAGACTCGTCACAGGTATTTTGAAACTGATTACTGACCTAGAGCGTATTGGTGACCATGCAAGTGATATTGCTGAGATGACATTGCATCTAGAAGAAAAAAGAAATAAAAGAATGCTTCCTTTAACATCAAAGATGGCAGAAATTGTAGAAGATATGGTGCTTTCTAGTATTCAAGCGTTGGTAAAAATTGATGAAAAACTTGCACACCAAGTTATTGAAAGAGATGATGAAGTTGATGATCTTTTCCATCAGCTCATAGAAAAAATGACAACGGAATTGAAGAAAGAAACGATCGATCCTAATGATGCCATTTATATCTTAATGGTTGGTAAATACTTTGAACGTGTTGGTGACCATGCAGGTAACATTGCACAATGGATCATCTTCATGGCTTCGGGAACACACAAAAATACACTATTATTCTAAGAGGTGAGTTATGGCTATAATCTATTATGTAGAAGACGATCAATCGATTGGATATATCATTGATAAAACAATACAACATGCAGGACTTATTGGTCTTGGTTTTCAGAAAGGCGAAGACTTTTTAGAAAAGTATAACCAACAGAAACCTGATTTAATACTACTTGATGTGATGCTTCCTGGCATGTCTGGTCTAGAGATATTAAAAGAGATTAGAAGGTATGATAAAGAAACACCTATTATGATGGTATCCGCTTTACAAAGCGAAATGGACAAAGTCATTGCTCTTGATATGGGGGCTGACGATTATATGACTAAACCATTTGGTGTTTTAGAATTAACGTCTAGAATACAATCTAAATTGAGAAAAAATATTCAACAAAATGTATATCAATTAGGAAATGTTTTTCTCGATGATAAGAAACATATCTTTATGATAAACAATCAAGAAATCTACTTGACTAATAAGGAGTTTTCGATATTAAAATTATTGATTAAAAATAAAGGTTCTGTAGTAACTAAGGAAGCCATTTTTAAAGATGTTTGGGAAACAGATTTTATTGGTGAAACCAGAACATTAGATATGCATATAAAATCATTACGACAAAAGTTCAAAGTCGAACAAGCAACAACTGAAATTAAAACTATAAGAGGTATAGGGTACTCGATTGAATGAAAAAAAAGCTGATAAGAAATAATATAATCTTATTGCTCAGTGCTTTTGTTTTGTTTTTTGTTGTTGTCTTTATTGCATTATATCAATTTGAAAAAAATAATCAAACACAGTTTATGTCTTATATCATTGATGAGGTTGAAATTGCTTATCAAAATCATACAGGTGATGCAACTGATTTTATTAGTAGTTATTCAAATGACAATGGCAGAAGAATTACCATTTTAGATCCAGACGCATTGGTTTTAGCTGACACACATGATTCTGTTATAGGTACAGATAAAAGTGAAAGACCAGAGATTGTTGATTTGGGATCTGTTTATGTGAGACATTCAGCAACCATTGATCTAGACATGTTATATATAGCTAAATTAATGGATGATGGTAACTATTTAAGAGTTGCTGTACCATTAGCTGATCAAGCGGTTGCTTACAATCGTGTGGTCTGGATTCTCATTATGAGTGGAGCGGGTCTTTTAATTCTTTATTATGTTGGGTTAAAAGAAGTTAATAAAAATTTGCTCACGCCATGGCAACAAGTCAAAAAGGGTATGATTTCATTAAATCAAGGCAAATTTGAGGTGTTCTCACTCAACAGTCCTTATCCAGAAATTAATGATATTCTTCATGAAATGAATGGCATCAATCTTGAAACAGCAAAACATGTAAGAACCATCCAAGCCTATCAAATGCAGCTTAATAGTATCTTAAATGAAATCAAACAAGGTGTCATCTTGCTAGATCATCAAGAAAATATTATTTATGTAAATGAAGATGCAAAAGTGATTTTTGATTTAAATGATGATGCTTTGAATCGCCCCGCTTATTATGCACTAAGAAATCCGCAAATTAAAGAAGCAATCTCAACAGCAAATTTAGATAGAAAATCCTCAACTTTCGATTTAAAGCATAAAGGCAGAATATATGAATCGCGAATTTTCTTTGTATCATCAGATCAAAATATGGAAAGTGAAACGACTGTTTTAGCATTATTTAAAGATGTTAGTCAAGAACGCTCTATAGAACAGATGAAACGAGATTTTTTTGCTCATGCTTCACATGAACTCAAGTCACCATTAACAGCGATCAGAGGTTATGCGGAACTTATTGAACACGGTTTAGTAAATAATCAAGAGATACCCGAATCAGCACTTCAAATCGTTAAACAAACAGAAACAATGACTGCTTTAGTAGAAGATATGTTGATGTTGTCTAGACTTGAGAGTTTAAAAGAAAAATTATTCACAAAACAGGATTTAAAAGCAATTCTTATGAGTGTCATTGAGCAGATGAAACCGATCTACAAACAAAAGAAGATTGAAATACATGTTGAGTCAGAACCAGTTCAAATGATGTGTGATTTGCTCGATATACAAAAACTGTTTAAAAATCTAATTGAAAACTCAATTAAATATAGTGAAGAAAATAAAAAGATTGATATTAAACTTTATTTAGACAAAGATAGCTTCGTATTTGATATCAAGGATCAAGGTATTGGTATTGATCTCGAACATCAACAAAGGGTATTTGAAAGATTCTATCGTGTAGATAAAGGTCGCCTAGAAGGTGGTACTGGTTTAGGTTTAGCGATTGTTAAGCATATTGTGATGAAATATCAAGGTGATATTCATTTAGAATCAGGATTATCCAAAGGAACACACATCATTATTCGCATCAATTTAAATCAAAATAACTGATAAAACAAAAAAGGACGAACTCGTCCTTTATTTATGTATATGCATGCTTTAATTGATTGGATTTATTAGCAATTGAGATTGACTTAAATAATTTTTAATGATAAAATGAAGAAAAATAAATAAGGGGGATTCAAATGAAAAAATTTTTATTAGCAAGTCTGCTGTTTTTGGCTTCATTTTTTAGTTTAAGTTTTATTAATGTCCAAGCAGTGCCAATATTACCACCAACACAGCCTACGTATATTGAACCGATAAAGGTAAGTTCACCAATTCAGAACGTATATTACAGTTGGCATTCACCTATGAGTACATACAATTGTTATGGATATGCTTTAGGAGTAAATCAAGATTTAACTCCAGGTTATTCAATAAATGATGCTTGGGTAGCTAGCGATGGTATATTTGGTTTGAAAAGTAAAGTAATGGCTGATCTTGTTAACCTTGGATATGCAAATGTAAGAGAAGTTTCAGCTTCTTTCCGACCAACAGTTTCTACTGAGTATCTAGTAGCTTTTAGAACTGGATATATCATTGATTATCAAACTGAATTTGGTTATGAAGGTTACACTGATTTTCACTTTATGAAATATAATCAAGAACAAGATAATTGGTTTGGTAAACCCGGTCATACAGCAGTATTACATTTAATGGTTGAAACTGCCATTTCAAATTCGTGGGTCTTTGAGTATTACAAGGTTTATAGTGATCCAGCATTAACTGGTTGGTATCGCCATCCATTAAGCAGTTATAATGGTCCAATAGTATATGTAGCTTATCGTGAGAGCACACTAGAAGATCCAATTCCATTATTTGAATAAACGAACCATCATTTTAATGACAAGATTCGAGCGATTTAATATGTTGTTAAAATGCTAATAAAGTAATTTTTAACTGGTGGTTATTGCTGCTAATTAGTTTACTCATATCTTCAGATTACATCAAAGTAACTGATAAAACAAAAAAGGACGATTATCGTCCTTTATCTTTTATATTGGCAGGGGTAGAAGGATTTGAACCCTCACCGACGGTTTTGGAGACCGGTATGCTACCATTGACACTATACCCCTAAGCGCATTTATAAGTATAGCATAGGTTTGTTCAAAAACAAACATTAATTGCTAAAAAAACTTAATTTGACAAAGTAAATTTTGTTTCAATAGAATTAAGAAAGTAACTATATCAAGAGATTATAGAAGGGTTAAATT
>Ga0180007_10002092_pt1 | contig 24609 bp, 26 predicted proteins | sample MM_PC_MetaG_FD_121122 | JGI IMG/M metagenome (GOLD analysis project Ga0180007, IMG submission 121122) | Groundwater microbial communities from the Aspo Hard Rock Laboratory (HRL) deep subsurface site, Sweden - MM_PC_MetaG | ecosystem: Environmental > Aquatic > Deep subsurface > Groundwater... | reverse complement strand
ATTACCAGGAAAAAGAGGCCGGACGCTATCATTTTGCTGGGAAAATCGGACATTATGGTCTTCGGGCGCTTAATCGGAAAATCCCCGGACTTCATACTGTAGGTGAACACGGAATCTTCAGCTGGAGAGATGAAAATAATGTAAAAATTGAAGATAGGGATGAATTGAAAATTAAATTTGTAAATGCTCCATATATTCATACCACACATTTAAGAAGGGCTGGTTCAAGACCGATAGACAAAAAAGTTTTCAAAAGAAAAATGAAATTTAAATACGAGATTGGAAACAGATTTCCTAAAGATTTTTATTATCCAGAAGTTTTTTTTAGACCAAAACCGGCAATTATTCCTTCTGTTTGGAATATACAGGATTATGGCTACAAACTTAAGGCTTTTATTCAAACCCCATTGAAGAAATTAAGACGTCGGTATTTTATGAAAGGGACAAAACATGGTTATTGAAAACAATAATTATCATCGGGACAGTGACTACGTAAAATACGATAGTATGTTTAAAAACATATTTTTAAAAAGAGTTAATTTAATTACTAAATTTGTCAAAAAAGGCCGATTATTAGAGATAGGTTCCTCGACTGGAATAATGCTCAATCTCTTTAAAGATCTGGGTTGGGATGTTCTGGGGATTGAACCGTCAAAAAGTTGTCGGGAAGCATGGAGAAAAAAATTAAAAGTTCTTAACCTTCAGTTTGAGGACGCCGAGATTCCGAAAAATTATTTTGACTTGGTAATTATGAATCATACATTGGAACATATGGAAAAACCTTTCGAGGTTCTGACTAAAATTAAAAGTTTGCTCAAAGTCAACGGAATTCTTTATGTAGACGTTCCTAATTATGGCAGTCTTTCATCAAATATTTTAGGTAATAAATGGCCCTATCTTTTACCCAACGAACATAAACACCAATTTACAAAAAAGAGTTTGGCGGATTTGATTCAAAAAGCCGGATTTAAAGTTATTTATTGGCAATCGCGCTCAGGTATTTTTGAGTACAGTAACCCACTAAAAGAACTCGGCCGTAAACGTTTTTTGATAGAATTATTTGCTTTTCCCTATTCTCTAATTGCCACTCTTTTAAGGATGGGGGATAGTATGAGTTTTGTCGCTAAAAAAATATCATGAAAAAATATTTACCCTTCATATTATTGTTAATCGGTATACATTTACTTCTTTTGATGAACCTCAGATTTACGGCCTGGCCGGAAATGGTTTCATTCCCTTTTCTAAGCAATAACGGATACATTCTCTACAAAGATATGATTCATGCTTATCCTCCGGTTTTAACAATTATCTTGGGTGTGATGTATAAAATTTTTGGCTATAAATTAATCGTTTTAAAAATTATTACCTGGTTAATTATTATACTTAACGATGTTTTGATTGTTAAAATTACCCAAAAGATTTCCGGCAGTAGTTTATGGTCCCTAATTAGTTTGATTTTTTACGTTTTTACTCAACCGTTTTTGGAAGGAAACATGCTTTGGTATGATCTTGCTATTGTTCCGGCAATTTTATTCGCATTTTTATCGATATTAAACAGAAAGTATTTTATTGCAGGGTTTTTCTTTGCGGTTGCGGCACTTGCCAAACAGAATGCGGCATTATTTTTAATTTTCAGCATTTTCTATGTGTTATATCGTGAAAGAAGTATTAAAAAACTCGCTGTTTTTTTAATTGGCCCTCTTTTACTTATTGCCACCTTTATTACTAAATTGATTGCAGACTCTTCGTTAATGGATTTTCTTAATTGGACCCTAATATACCCCGCCAAATATTGGACTAATTTTCCGGGTTATGTTCAAATGGGCTTGTCTCATCGTCAGCTGTTGATTTTTATAGCACTTTGTCTTCCGGCTTTTTTTGTATTTCTTCGCCGAAAACATCTTCTTTTAATATTATATTTTATGCTTTCCTGCGTTCTTATTTATCCCAGGTTTTCCTTTTTCCACTTTCAAGCAGGGATTGCCTTCTCAGCGATTTTGTTTGGCATATTTATTAATAAATCTAAAACAAAACTAATGCTTATAACCCCTTTATTTATATGTTTGTTTGTAGTTGCCTCATTCCCGGTTTTAAAAACCGATTGGCAAAAGGAATCTAGATTTTGGGGAAGCGAAGAAATTAAAACCGCCAAATTAATCAATAATTCTACAAAAGATGGTGATCTTTTATACTTTTTTGGCCCCCATTCGGCTATATATGTTTTTGCAAATAGGTTGCCTCCAAAACCTTGGGTAGATAATTACAGCTGGTATTTTGAAATTCCCGGTGTTCAGGAAGATATAATAAAAAAGTGGAACACAAATATGCCGTCGTATATTTTTGCAGTTCGGCAGGAAGACGGCAACTGGTTTGATCTGGGTACTTACAGGCCATCAAAAATAATGGACTGGGTAAAAGAAGAAAAGATTCAGGTTGTAGAAATAGAATGAAAATAGCATTTTTAAATAAGTATCAAGGTAAGGTAAATAGGGGAGCGGAAACTTTTGTTAAAGAGGTTTCTTCAAGACTTTCAAAATATTATCAGGTTGATGTAATTTCGGACATAAACTACTTGGATCTTCTTAAAAAGAAATATGATTTAGTAATTCCTACAAACGGAAGGTTTCAGGTAATAATAACAAGATTTATCACTTGGTTAACTCGCGGAAAAATGATTGTTTCAGGACAGTCCGGAATGGGATGGGATGATAGGCTAAACCTTTATACTTTCCCCAACTATTTTATTCCAATTTCCTCAGAAGCTTTAAAATGGGCAAAGAAAGTCAACCCACTTGTTAAATCTATCTATATTCCCAATGGAGTAGATACGAGAAAGTTTAAGAAAGAAGGAGGAAAAATAAACACAGATCTGAAAAAACCGATTATTCTTTGTGTGGCGGCACTGACTAAAACAAAAAGAATAGATCTAGTAATTAGGGCTGTCTCTAAAATAAAAGACACATCTCTCTTAATAGTAGGAAGAGGATCGGAGGAAAACAACTTAAGAATTTTAGGAGAAAAATTATTGAAAGGCAGATTTAAGATAACTAGCTTTCCATATGAGAAAATGCCGGAAGTGTATAGAGTAGCAGATCTTTTTACATTGGTTTCGGAGTCTTATTACTCTTTTGAAAACGTTTTAGTTGAAGCGATGGCAACAAATATTCCGGTTGTTGCGAATAATGACCCAATAAGAAAAGAAATAGTTGGGGATGGGGGACTACTTGTCAATCCGAATAATACTGAAGGCTATGCGGAGACAATTAAGAAAACTCTCAAAACTGATTTTGGAAATAAGCCGAGAAAACAGGCAGAAAAGTTTGATTGGGATATTATTAGTCAGAAATATATAAAATTAATAGAGACATTATGAAGGTATCAGTAGTAATTCCAACATACAATGAAAAAGAAGTAATTAATCTTTGTTTAGAATCCATTTACAAACAGACATATAAAGATCTGGAGATTATTCTAGTTGACGACGGATCAACGGATGGAACACTGTCCGGAATAAAAGGAATAAAACTTCTTAAACAGCAGCATAAAGGACCGGGTGCTGCTAGAAATCTAGGGGTAAATAAATCTTCAGGAGCAATACTTGTCTTTGTAGATGCCGATATGACCTTTGAACCTGATTTTATAGAAAAACTAGTGGAACCAATTATTTCTGGCAAAACCAAAGGAACGTTTAGTAAGGATGAATACGTTTCAAACTGGGAAAATGTCTGGGCAAGATGCTGGAGCATTAATGAAGGCTGGGAATTCAAAAGAAGACACCCTAAAAATTATCCTGACAAGCAAAAAGTGTTTAGAGCAATTTTAAGATCAGAATTTGAGAGAGTTGGAGGATTTGACGAAAAAAGAGGCTACGATGACGACTGGAGCTTAAGCGAGAAACTGGGTTATAAAGCTGAAGTAGTTAACGGAGCAGTCTTCTATCACAAAAACCCTGATAATCTGGGTGAGATTTACGAACATGCCAAGTGGATCGCTAAAAGAAAGTATAAACTGGGGATTTTCGGTATTATTTTCAACTTGATTAAATATTCTTTTCCGGATTCCCTTTGGGTAGGATTTTGGAAATCTCTTTTTAAAAAACAGCCTTTATTTATAGTTTTTAAATTTGTTTACGATATGGGAATATTTATTGGAATTCTGGAATACCTTCTTTTTGGAAAGGTTAGCAAATAATAATGATTTTTCTGGTTTTACTTTTAGGTTTAGTGCTAAGATTAGTTTCTTTCAATCAATCATTTTGGCTGGATGAGGCAACCAGCGGACTTGTTGTCAGAAACTTTAATTTAATAGATATTGTTGCCAAATTCTCTCCCGGAGATTTTCACCCCCCCTTTTACTATTTAGTTTTAAAGGTTTGGTCCGACCTATTCGGAACCGGAGAGGTAGCTTTAAGATTTCCATCCCTAATATTTGGCTTACTTACTATTTATTTAATTTATTTCATTGGTAAAGAACTATTTAATAAAAAAACAGGATTAATCGCAGGATTACTACTTTCTACTTCAGGTCTTCATATCTATTACTCCCAGGAGGCAAGAATGTATAGCTTAATTGCCCTGCTTGTTAGTTTTGCAGTTTTTTCATTTGTGAAAATAACTAATAAGGGTAGGCTGGGGGATTGGATATTGTTTTCATTATCTATATTTTTAATTGCAGCAACGGATTATGTAGCACTTTTAATAATTCCTGCATTTTGGATATGGGGAATAATTTATAAGAAAAATTTAAAATGGTTTCTCAAATTATTAATGTCGCACATTATATTGTTGTTATTTGCTTTCTATTGGTCCCCGATTTTCTTTAAACAACTAAGTTCCGGAATTTCTCTAAACTTGAATTCCCCTTCTTGGTGGAATCTTTTGGGAAGTTTTTCTTTTAAGAATTTTGCGCTTATTCCCGTTAAGTTTATTCTGGGGAGGATTAGCTTTGATAACAATATTGTTTATGTATTGATAGCAGCAATTGTTTTTGGTTTATTTGGCTATCCTCTTATTCTTTCTTTCAAGAATTTAAAAAAATCGTTAATCATTTGGCTTTGGCTGGTCGTACCAATATTGTTTGCTGTTGTTGTTTCACTTAGGTTACCAATATTTTCCTACTTTAGGTTCCTTTTTTGTCTTCCCGCCTTTTATTTATTGGTTTCCATCGGTTTGGGAAAGCTAAAACCAAGAATATCAAACATATTTCTGGTTTTATTGGTTTTAACTAATCTTGTTTTTTCAGGAATTTATCTTTTTAATCCTAAATTTCAAAGGGAAGAATGGAGAGGTCTTACAACATTTATAAATCACGAATCTGAAGGTAAAAAAGCGATAACCCTATTTGTTGCCGATTCAAACATGGAAGGTTATAGATATTACGATTCAAGCGCAAATATCTCGGGTCCGAGCGGATTTAGTACAAAATATGAAGAAATTTATCTCATGCGCTATTTGCAGGATGTTTTCGATAAAGATGACCTTCTGCGTGTCAAGATAGAAGCTTCAGGGTACAATAAGGAGAAAGAATATGATTTTAATGGAGTTGTTGTTTGGAAATATTTAGAATAGGCAAGGCTTGAAATCAAAAAATTATGAAAATAGCAATTGATGTATCGCAAGTAGTATATGGAACAGGTGTTTCTAGTTATACGGAAAATCTTGTTAATAATTTATTAAAAATTGACAAAGAAAATGAATATTTGCTTTTTGCAGGAACACTTCGAAGAAAGCAAGATGTTTTAAAAGTTTTTCCTCAAGCAAGAGTTTTTCCCATACCTCCCACCTTAGCAAATATTCTTTGGAATAGATTTCATATACTTCCGATAGAAAAACTTATAGGAAATGTAGATGTATTTCATTCTTCCGATTGGTCGGAGCCGCCATCGAGTGCCTGTAAGGTAACTACGGTTCACGATCTTTATCCTTTTAAGTTTCCCCGCCTTGTGCACCCCAAAATTCTTGAGGTCCACAAAAGAAAAATTAATTGGGTATTGAAGGAATCAAAAATGGTAATTGTTCCTTCAAATTCAACTAAAGAAGATCTTGTTGAATTGGGAATGGATGAAAGAAAAATACGGGTGATATATGAAGCACCCTCATTAAACAAAGCATCATCAAATAAAGTGGGTGAAATTAAGAAGAAATACAATCTTCAGGGAAATTACCTCATCTCGATAGGAATAAGCAAACTCAAAAATACCGAAAACATAATTAAAGCTTTTCATTTGGCAAGTGCAGGAAAAGATGTGAAACTTGTTTTAATTGGCAGGCCCGTGGGTGTGGAACTTAAAGAGGAAAGAAACATTAGAATTTTGGGACACGTTCCGTCGGAAGATTTATCAGCCCTTCTTACGGGTTCATCGGGGCTTATATATCCTTCTTTATATGAAGGTTTCGGGATACCGATTTTAGATGCTTTTAACTGTGAAGTCCCCGTTTTAACATCAAATATTTCATCAATGAAAGAGGTTGCAGCTGAAGCTGCAGAATTAGTTAATCCAGATGATCCTTCTTCAATAAAAGAGGGCATAGAGAACATTCTACGAGGTCCCAGAGGCTTTATAGAGAAAGGTCTAGCAAGAGTTAAAGATTTTTCCTGGGAGAAAACCGCAAGAGAAACAATCGAGGTTTATAAAGAGTCAAAAATATGATTATTGGTATTGACGGCAATGAGGCAAATGTTGAAAAAAGGGTTGGGGTTAATGTGTATGCTTTTGAGTTATTAAGATCTATTCACAATTTACAAAATAAAGGTGTTATAAAACATAAACTTATAGTTTATCTTAAAAGTACTCCTCTGGAAGACATGCCGAAAGAAACACAAAACTACAAGTATAAAATAATTAAGGGTAGTGGAGCGTGGATACTGACAAAACTCATACCCCATCTTTGGTTTAATTCCGAAAAGCTTGGTTTCTTTTTCTCCCCAAGTCACTATATTCCCCCTTTTGTTTCTCAGCCTCGAGCATGCTCAATTATGGACCTTGGATACCTCAAATCCTCGGGACAATTTAGAAAGTACGACTATTGGCAGTTAAAGTACTGGAGTGCTATTTCAATTTTTTCCTCTAAAATCGTTTTTGCTATTTCCCAAAACACCAAAGACGAAATTGTAAAATATTATCCCTTTGCATCTAAAAAGATAGTTGTTACACCGCTTGCGTATGATAAAGATCTCTTTAACGTTAATGTTCCCAAAGAGGATGTCAGGCGTGTCAGAAATGGCTACACTATAGTAAGCGATTACATTTTATTTTTAAGCACCCTTAAGCCCAGCAAGAATGTTGAGGGATTAATAGAAGCTTTTGACGAAGTTTCAGGTAAATTTCCGGATATTAAGTTGGTCATTGCCGGTAAAAAGGGTTGGTTATATGAATCAATCTTTGAAAAAGTCAAAAAACTTAATTTGGAAGCGAAAATTATCTTTACAGACTTTATTTCCGAAGAAGATAAGCCAGGACTTATCGCAGGAGCCAAGTTATTTTGTCTTCCATCCTTCCACGAAGGCTTCGGCCTTGATATTTTAAATGCTTTGGCTTGTGGGGTACCTGTTGTTATTTCGGATAAAGGAAGTCTTCCTGAAGTTGCTGGTGAAGCGGGAATTTATGTTGATCCAAACTTTTCAAAAAGTATTGCGGGAGGAATAACTAAAGTTCTTTCCATGAATGATATAGAATATAATAAGCAAGTTAAGGTAGGTTTAGATCAGGTTAAGAAGTTTTCCTGGGAAGAAACCGCCCTAAAGACATTGGAGGCCATAGAAAATGTTTCAAGATAAAACAGGTAAAGACTTATCCATTAAAGAAGCAATGCCGAAAATTGCAAATAGATTTTGTAACTATTGGCTTGATTTACTGCTGATGAAACTGCGCTGGATCGGACATGTTCCCTTTCATTCATTCAGAAAATTTTGTTACAGACTTGTGGGAATAAAAATCGGAAAAGGCTCAACTATTCATATGTGGGCTAATTTCTTTCAGCCAAGAAATATCTCAATCGGGCAGGATACTATTATTGGAGATCATGCATTTTTAGATGGAAGAGCAAAATTAACAATCGGAAGTCATGTGGATATAGCATCTTTTGTCATGATTTATAACTCGGAACATGATTTGGAAAAGGAAGATTTTTCAGCAAGAGAAGAACCTGTCGAAATAAAAGATTATGTATTTATAGGTCCGAGGGTAATTATCTTACCTGGTGTTAAAATCGGAAAAGGAGCAGTCGTTGCGGCAGGTGCTGTTGTAACTAGCGATGTTTCAGAATTTACAATAGTTGGAGGAGTACCAGCAAAGCCTATTGGAGAAAGAAAAAACAAGAATCCTCACTATAAATTGGGTAGGGCAAGGTTGTTTCAATAAAGTTGGATGAAGACGCTTTTTAAAATAATATTTTTCCTGTTTTTTATTTTTCTCCTGGGTTATATTCTTCCCCCCGGCCCCACTTTTCCTGAACCGATGAGTGATTTTTATCAGTCAGGGGAACCCGCTGATGTAGAAACACTATTAAGAAGGGGTTATTACACCAATGCCACAAGACAGGAAGTTATGGATCACTATATGAAAGAGTTTGAAAAACCCACCCTTTGGGGAATACCTTTTTTGACCTACGCTTTAAATTATCCTCCAGAAGAAGCACAAACATTAATTAGGGACCAGACAAAAAGCACTTTTTTGCAGGAGATAGTTCACCCATTAAGGGAATCTGTCTATATAAACGGATTTGAACCAGACGGTCCTGAGTATGCAATTGTGATTAAGGAAACTCCCTGGAGACAAAAGATTATTGTAAGATATGTGCCGAGCAACTTGTTTTCCAGAGTTCTTGTGATTTGTTTATCGGGATTTGCTGTTTATTTTCTGCTGGGTTTGGGTAAAAAGAAGTTAAAATGATGGATTTATCAATTATTATTGTCAGCTTTAATACCAAAAAGTTAACCGAGGAATGTATTGAATCTGTAGTTAAAAACACCAAGGACATTTCATACGAGTTTATGGTTATGGACAATGCATCAGCTGATGACTCTGTCGAGATGCTTAAGAGTCTGTCTAAAAAATTCCCCTTAACCTTAATTGAGAATAAAGATAATATCGGTTTCGGGGCTGCTAATAATCAGGGAATGAAAAAAGCCGGGGGAAGATACCTTCTCCTTCTTAATTCAGATACCCTTATCAAGGACAATGTTTTAGGGGAAATGGTTGACTGGATGGATAAAAATCCCAAAGTAGGAATTTCATCCTGCGCCTTAAAAAACAAAGACGGCTCGCTTCAAGGAACTGGGGGATATTTCCCCAATCTATTCAGAGTATTTTGCTGGATGTTTTTTTTGGAGGACATACCCTTTCTTTCAAAATTAATTAAGCCCTACCATCCGATGCACCCAAATTCGCCATTTTATAAAGGTGAGGAGTTTTTTAAAAAATCCCAGCAACGAGATTGGTTAACCGGGGCCTATCTGCTTTTCAAAAAAGAAGTCTTTGACGATGTAGGCTATTTTGATAAAGATTATTTTATGTATGTAGAAGAGGTGGATTATGCTTTTAAAACAAAAGAAAAAGGTTGGCAGGTTTGGTTTTTGCCGAAATGGTCAATTATCCACTATGGAGGAGCAAGTGGAACAAGCGAGTTTGCAACACTTTCGGAATACAAGTCTTTGAAAGTTTTTTACAAGAAACATTATCCTAAATGGCAGATGCCATTTTTAAGATTATTTTTAAAAATGGGGGCAATAGCCAGAATGTTAATATTTGGGCTTATTAAAGGAGCAGATGTTTTTAAAATATATGCAAAAGCTTATAAAGAAGCCTAAGGATATTCTTAAATACGGTATAGCCGTAATTTTGATTGTGGTTCCTTTGTTTCCGAAATTTCCGTTTTTAAGAGTTCCAGGAACTTACGTATCCATAAGAATAGAAGATTTTTTAATTTCCCTTTTAGCTTTTATTTTTGCGATAGTTTTTTTTAGAGAACTTCCCCGGCTTTTAAAAAACCGCTTGGAGACTTTGATTTTAGCCTTTATTTTAATTGGTTTTATTTCTCTTCTTTCGGCCATTTTAGTTACAAAGACTGTGGTTCCCTCAATTGCCATTTTACATTGGCTAAGAAGAATTGAATATTTTATACCTCTAGGAATAGGAATTTTGTATTTCAAAAGATATGGGACCGATGATTTAGAGTTTTTCCTCAAAACCCTGATGATTACGGTTTTTGTTGCCTTTATCTACGGGTTTGGTCAAATGCATTTTTCCTGGCCGGTGATAATCACTCAGAATTATGAATATGCCAAGGGAGTGGCCCTGAGATGGCTACCGGGAAGCCAGCTTAACTCCACTTTCGCCGGACATTACGATCTTGCAACCTTTTTGGTATTTACTTTACCTATTTTTATTTCACTTTTCTTCGTATTAAAAGATTTAAAAAGTAGGATTTTCTTGGCAGCTGTTTTTCTTTCCGGCCTTTGGCTTTTGGCAAATACAGCCTCAAGAATTTCAATTGCCTCATATCTAGTAGCGGCAGTAATTTCGCTCCTTCTTATCAAAAAGTTTAAGGCAATTATCCTTACGGTTGCGGTAAGTATTTTAATTTTTTCTTTACGGGAAGCGTTATTGACCGTTACAGCCAGGTAATTACGGTTTATTATCAAAAAATTGTTTCTAAATTTAAAGTCAAAGCGGCAGATGCAGAAATACTTCCCCAAAGAAGAGAAAGTAAGAACAATGAACCTACACCGGCACCCATTTTTGAGGATAGATCAACATCAATAAGATTAAACGTCGAGTGGCCTAGAGCACTACGTGCGTTTAAGAAAAATCCCTTACTCGGAACCGGATATTCTTCAATAACTTTGGCAACTGATAACGATTTCTTAAGATTGTTGGGGGAGGTAGGTATCTTGGGATTTCTTTCTTTTATTTTAATATTTTTAAATATATTTAATCTGGCAAGAAAAGCGCTTTTGAACTTATCCAAATTTAACGGAGTTGAATTGGCATTTGTTGTTTCGTTCATTGGAGGTTTAATAGGGATATTTGTTAACGCGTTATTTATAGATATATTTGAAGCATCAAAGTTTGCAATCATCTTCTTTTTGCTAACAGGATTATTCGTAACATTGGTACGAAACAAACTATATGAGTAAATTAATAAATCGAGTAATCAATTTTAAATATATAGAGTATATTATTTTAACATTTATACTTGTATTAGGCTTGTTGGTTAGAATATATAAAATAAATAACCCCATAGCTGATTGGCACTCGTGGAGGCAGGCGGATACGGCTTCTGTTACAAGAAATTTTGTTGCTGACGGACTTAATCTTCTTAGTCCCAAATATCACGATATATCAAGTATCCAGACGGGTTACTTAAATTTTGAAGGATTAAGACTTGTTGAGTTTCCTGTATTTAATCTTTTTCATTATATTTTAGTTAAAGCCGTCCCCAGTTTTTCTTTAGAAGTTCTGGGAAGGCTTACCTCAATAATATTTTCAGTTTTTTCTGCTTTTGTTATATTTTTAATCGGAAAAAGATATTTGGGTAAATGGGGAGGGCTTCTTTCGTCTTTTTTCTTTTTATTTATTCCATTTAATATTTATTTTTCCAGAGTAATTCTACCCGAGCCCATGTGTGTTTTCTTTTCATTGCTGTCCTTGTGGCTTTTCATAAAATATATAGATTCCGAAAAAGTTTTGTATCTGTTTTTTTCCGGAATCGTCTTTTCTTTAGCCCTTCTTATTAAGCCCTTCGCATTATTTTATTCATTTCCCATGATTTATCTTCTTTTTAGTAAGTACAATATAAAAAAGATATTTGCCAATCCCAAACTTTTAATTAATCTTCTTATTTTTACTGATTTGGTTTTAGTTCCGCTTCTTTTCTGGCGTTCCTGGATAGGAAAACACCCTGAGGGGATTCCTTATTTTACCTGGGCTTTTAATGGGGACTTAATCCGTTTTAGACCTGCATTTTGGAGATGGATATTCGGAGAAAGAATCGGGAGACTTATTTTGGGGGTTTGGGGTTTAATTCCTTTTGTTGTTGGAATAGTTTCAAAAAAGAATAATTATTTCAACTTAAGCTTAATGCTGGGGGCTTTGACCTACATTTTTATTGTTGCTACGGCTTCTGTAAGACACGATTATTATCAAATATTAATTATTCCCCCCATTTGTTTACTTGCTGCCGAAGGTAGTATTTATCTTTGGGGAAAGAATATCTTTAACAAATGGTTGGCAAGACCGATACTTATTTTTTCAATAATTTTAGGCCTAGGAATGGGTTGGTATCAGGTTAAGGAATATTACAAAATCGACCACCCCGAAATAATAACCGCAGGAGAAGCTGTTGATAAGCTTACTCCAAAAGACGCAAAAGTAATTGCACCATATAATGGAGATACTGCATTTTTATATCAAACCAAAAGATGGGGCTGGCCCGTAATTGATGATTCGGTTGAGAACATTATTAAAATGGGAGCTAGTATATACGTTTCCGTTAACTTGGAAAGCGGGGATACAAAGTATATAGAGACTAAATATAAAACTATTGAGAAGTCTTCTCAATATATAATTGTTGATTTAACCAAAGAAATTTAATAATGAAAATATTAATGCTTACTCCATATCTGCCGTATCCTTTAATGTCTGGTGGACAAACACGATCATTTAATTTGATTAAAAATCTTTCCAAAAAGCACGAGATAACACTTTTTTCCTTAATTAAGGATGAAGAGGAAAAAGATAATATTCCTGAATTATTAAAATACTGCAAGAAAGTATCGGTATTTAACCGTTCACAATCTCCCTGGACCCTAAGAAATATTCTTCTTACAGGATTTGGCCGGTACCCTTTTTTGGTTATTAGAAATTTATCCTCCGAAGAAAAAGAAGCTATAAAAAAGGAACTTTCAGAGGAAAAGTATGATCTAATTCATGCAGAAACCTTTTATGTTATGCCGCACATTCCCAAAACATCAATTCCCATTCTCTTGGTCGAGCAAACAATCGAATATTTGGTTTACAATCATTTCGTTGAAAAACAGGTTTCTAAAATATTAAGACCCCTTTTAAGATTGGATGTACTTAAACTTAAATATTGGGAGACCCATTTTTGGAAACAGGCAAAAAAAGTTGTTGCAATGTCCGATTCGGACAGGGAAGAAATGAAGAAACTTTCCCCGGGCCTTTCAATAGATATCGTTCCCAACGGGATTGATATTAATTATTTTTCAAAAAAAGAAAAGAAAGAGGGAACATTCAAAAAAGTGCTCTATGTCGGAAATTTCAATTGGCTTCAGAATACGGAAGCAGTAAAAATTTTGGTTAATGCTGTTTGGCCCAAAATCAAAAAGTCTGTGGATGGAGCAAAGCTTTGGATTGTGGGAACTCACATGAGCGATGATATTAGGCAACTTGCATCAGATGATATTGAGGTTAGTGAAGGGCTTAAGGATATTCGAGACGCTTATAAAAATGCATCTGTTTTGGTTGCTCCCATCAAAGGTCCCGGTGGAACCAGACTTAAAATACTTGAAGCCATGGCTTCGGCTCTTCCTGTAGTCACCACATCCGTTGGTGCCGAGGGACTTGGGGTAAGTGATAATAATGAGGCTTTGATAAAAGATAATTTAAATAATTTGATCGAAGCGGCAGTTAGAATTCTTAAGGACAACAATTTAGCGACAAAATTAGGCGAAAAAGGTAAGGATTTTGTAGAGAAAAATTACACATGGGATAAAAGTGCTGATAAACTGGATAATATTTATAAGGAGGTATATGGCAGATAGTCCCGAACTTTCAATAATTATTCTTAACTACAATACCAAAGAACTTTTGGCAGATTGTTTAAATTCCATTAAAAAATGTGAGGGCGAAATTTCCCTGGAAGTTATCGTTTCAGACAATGCGTCGAGCGATGAAAGTGCGGAAATGGTCAGGGAAAAATTTCCTTGGGTGAAACTTCTTGAAGGGGAAAACTCGGGTTTTGCCAAAGGAAATAATAGGGCAAAGCCGTATGTCAAAGGCAAAATGGTTTTATTTCTTAATCCCGACACTGTTGTTAACAAGGGTGTTTTAAAAGAAACCACAGAATATTTTAAAGATAATGAAGAGGTTGGAGCATTAAGTTGTAAGCTTATTCTTCCTTCGGGAGAAATAGATAGGGATGCAAGAAGAAGGTTCCCTACTCCATGGATCGGTTTTTCAAGATTGATTTTAGGCAATTCCAAAAAGTATTGGTACGAGGATGTCGACGCTAACATTATTCAGGAAGTTGAAGCGATTCAGGGAGCATTCTTTTTAACATGGAAGAAAATTCTAGATAAGGTAGGTTGGTTTAGTGAGGAATATTTTTTTAACGGAGAGGATCTGGATCTTTGCTGGAAAATAAAAAAAGAAGGATGGAAAATAATTTATTATCCGGATGTATTTATCTATCATATTAAAGGAGCCTCAACCGGAAAGAGCAAGTTTTGGAAACCTAAGATTGCCCCTTCACATAAAATAAGAATAAAAATGTCTGCAGTTGATGCGATGGAAATATTTTATAGAAAAAATCTTTGGAATAAATATTCGCTTTTAATCAATTGGTTTGTTATTTTTGGAATTAAATTATTTAAAGTGTTCAGATGGTTTAAATTTAAGTTTTTTTCCAAATGAAAATAGTTATTGACGCAAGGCTTTATGGTTTAGAAAACGCAGGTTTAGGAAGATATGTTATAAATTTAATTAGTCAGCTTCAAAAGCTGGACAATAATAATGAATATATTGCTCTTTTAAGAAAAAAGTACTTCAATCGATTAAACTTTCCCTCTAATTGGAAAAAAGTCTTGGCCGATATTAATCACTATAGCTTTAAAGAACAACTAAAACTTCCCAAAATAATAAGAAGTCTGGAACCAGATCTCGTACATTTTCCCCATTTTAACGTACCTGTTTTTTACAGAGGGAGATATCTTGTTACGATTCACGATCTTCTAATGCATAAACAAAGAGGATTGGAAGCAACAACATTGACCCCCTCAAGATATTATATTAAAAGATTGGGTTATAAATACGTTTTTGCAAATGCTGTAAAAAACGCAGTCAAAATTATTGTACCCAGTCAGGCAGTAAAAGATGAAGTTAGTTACTACTATAAGTTAAATCCAGATAAAGTAATTGTTACATATGAAGGAATCTGATTTATATTTTATTTACGCAGGTAATGCTTATCCTCACAAAAATTTAAAGAGGCTGATTGAGGCAACGGTGGTTTTAAACAAAAAGGTAAAGGAAAATATCAAGCTTTATATAGTTTCTTCAAGAAATGTTTTTACCAAAAGGCTTGAAAATATGATTAAAAAACTAAAGGCGGAAGAATATATAAAGTTGTTGGGATTTGTTCCTGATGATAAATTAAATATTCTTTACAAAAAATCTTTAGGTTTTGTCTCTTCTTCTATTTCGGAAGGATTTGGTCTTCCTGGACTGGAAGCGATGAATAATCAAACTTTGGTTGCTTGTTCAGACATACCTGTTTTTAAAGAAATATATAAAGATACGCCTATTTATTTTAATCCCTTTGATGTCAATTCTATTTCGGATTCAATGAAACTTATTTTAGAGATGGATTCAATGGCCAGAGAAAAAAGAATCCAAAAAGGCTTAGATCTTGCAAAGACTTATTCATGGTCTAAGATGGCTAAAGAAACATTGAACATATATGAAAGTTGCGCTTACTTACGACAGGGTAAATAAATGGGGTGGTGCGGAACAGGTTCTTCTTTGCCTTCATGAAATGTTTCCCGACGCACCGCTTTATACGTCTTTATATGATGAAAAAAACGCTTCCTGGGCAAAAGTATTTCCGAAAATTCACACGTCTTTTCTTCAAAAAATTCCCTTCGCAAAATCAAATCATGAGTTATTCGGATGGCTTATGCCTTTTATTTTCGAAAGCTTTAATTTTGATCAATATGATTTAGTAATTTCAGTAACCTCGGAAGCTGCTAAAGGAATAATCATAAAACCGCGAACTAAACATATTTGCTATATGCTGACTCCGACAAGATATCTTTGGAGTCATTATGATTTGTATTTTAAAAATAACCTTCTTAGTTTTATTTCCAAGCCGTTTATTAATTATTTAAAGAGGTGGGATAAAATCGCTGCCCAGAGACCGGATAAGATAATCGCAATATCAACAGAAGTAAAAAACAGGATTAAAAGGTATTACAAAAGGGATTCAGAAGTAATATTTCCGCCTGTAAAAAATTTAAATACAAGCAAAGAGTTTTCGAATAGTAAAGGCTACTATTTAGTGGTTTCCAGGTTGGTTCCATACAAGAAAGTCGATTTGGCAATTAAAGCTTTTAATAAACTTAAGCTTCCGCTTTTTGTTGTAGGATCCGGGAGTCAAGTGAGTAAATTGAAACTGATGGCCAAGAATAATATTAAGTTTACAGGACAAATTTCCGAGGGAGAATTGATTAAATATTATAAAGGCGCAAAAGCTTTACTTATGCCACAGGAAGAAGATTTTGGAATTGTGGCGGTTGAGGCCCAATTTTTCGGTGTTCCAGTTATTGCATATAAGAAGGGGGGGGCTTTAGATACCGTGCCTGAAAAAGGGGGAGGAACCTTCTTTTTGAGGCAGGAAGTTGACAGCATGGTATCTGCTGTTGCACAATTTAATGAAAGGTCGGTTATTAATCGGCCTTTATTGTCAAATAATGCAAATAGGTTTTCTGAAAGGGCTTTTAAAGAAAGGTTCGAAAAAATTACAAAAGGAAAGTAATTATAAAAACCACCTGTACGCTTTAGTTTTGGCAGGAGGTGGGGGAACCCGTCTTTGGCCAAAATCGAGAAACAAGACTCCAAAGCAATTTTTACCCCTTTTCCAGAAAAAAACACTTACGCAAATAACACTCAATAGACTTAATAAAGTTCTTCCCTGGGATAAAATATTTGTTGTTACCGTTTCCGATGAATACAAAAAAGAAATTTCAAAAGAGGTTCCTCAAATGCCGGAAAAAAATATTATTGTTGAACCCGCTAGGCGCGAAACGGGACCGGCGCATGGATTAGGAGCATTATACATTTCAAAAATTGATCCAGATGCCGTAATTATGACTGAAGCAGCAGATAGATTGATTAAGCCGATAGATAGATATTTGGAGATACTACAAGCTTGTGCAAAAGTAGCCTATGAAGAAAAAACCATGATTGCGATGGGAGTTAAGCCGAGATACGCGCATTCGGGTCTGGGTCATATCAAAAAAGGTAAGAAGTGGGGAAGAGTTGATAATGCTGATTTTTTTAAACTGGATAAATTTATCGAAAAACCTCCACAGAATCTTGCGGAAAAATATACCAAATCAGGTCAATATTACTGGAATGCGGGTCAATTCGTCTGGCGGGCAGATACAATTCTTTCTTCTTTGGAGAAATATGCTCCGGATGTGTTTTTAAAACTTAAAGAAATAGGAGATGCAATCGGAACAGAAAGAGAAGATTCTGTAGTAAAAAAATCATATGAGTCTATGCCTAAAATTGCCATAGACTACGCAGTTGCCGAAAAAGACCCCAATTTTTTGGTTGTCGATGGTGATTTTCACTGGACCGATATAGGGGATTGGAAAGAGGTGTGGGAGAATCTTCCTCAGGACAAAGACAATAATGTAATAATCGACGGAGACGTTCCAGGCGGAAGAGTTATTAATATCGATACGTCCGAAACTTTAGTTCATATGGATGGAAGATTGATTGCCATAGTTGATGTTGATGATATTGCAATTGTAGACACAAAAGATATTCTTCTTGTTTGTAAAAAATCAAGTGCTCAAAGCGTTAAAAAGGTGGTGGAAAAGCTCAAAGAGAATAAGGAAATTAAGTATTTGTAGTATAATCCCTAACTTGTATGTATAAACCGGTTAAAAGAATAACAGACATTATAGGGTCTGTATTTCTTCTTATTCTTTTTTCACCAATCCTTCTTGTTACCGCCATTGCAATAAAACTTTCATCTCCGGGGACTGTATTTGTCGAGAAAACAAATGCGCATATGAGAAGGCTTGGAAAGAACGGAAAAGTATTCAGATTGTTTAAATTCCGCTCAATGCCACCAAAGGCCGATATTTTGGAAAAAACCCTTCCTAAATATAAATCCGCATATGTAGAAAAGCACACAAGCGGAAATTATAAGCCTACAAATGACCCCAGAGTAACAAAGGTCGGAAGATTTATCCGAAAACATTCAATAGACGAAATGCCTCAGCTTATTAATGTTTTGAAGGGCGAGATGAGTATTGTAGGTCCAAGGCCCTATCTTGAGGAAGAACTCGAAGAACAGCAGGGTAAGTTTCTCGGAACAGAAAAGTATGTTAAAGAAATGCTGACCGTCAAACCCGGAATTACGGGTTACTGGCAGGTTAATGGAAGGATAGATGTTAATTTTGATAAGAGGATCAGAATGGATGCTTTTTATGCCAGAAAGAAATCCTTACTTTTTGATATCTTAATTGTTCTCAAAACTCCTTGGGTAATGTTTGCGGGAAAAGGCGCAATCTAATTTTTACCATTTGCCATTTGAGAATTTGTTCCATATTATGAATATATGCCGGAAGAACCAGTTATTCCTGAAATTAAAGTAGGCAACTTACCTGAAGCACATTTAGAAACAGTTGCGTCGAATCCGTCAGTTCAGATAAACCAAAGTATTCCTAAACCTATGAATAATTCCGTACCTGTACAAAAACCATTTAAACCCCGTAAAAAAGGTTTGTTGATTGCACTGGTGGTTATTGGTGTAATTTTAGTTTATTCAGTTATTTCAGGCCTTATTGTTTATGGCAAGGCGATGCAGCTTAAGAAATCAGTTAACGCCTTAACGGATGCGGGAAAATCTCAGGATTTAAATAAGATAAAATCGGAGCTTGTCAAAACAAAATCTTCTCTTAAGGGACTAAAATCGTCTTTTATTATTATTTCTCCTTTCAGAATAGTTCCGTTTTTCGGTTCTTACGTATCGGATGCCAGTCATTTGATTAATGCGGGTCTTTACGGGATGGATGCTTCGGATATAGTTCTTACCACAATTGAGCCATATGCGGATCTTTTGGGAATGACGGGCGGAAAAGAAAGTGCGGTTGGAGACGGTACAAAAACCGCCAAAGACAGAATCGATTTTATTGTCAAGTCAATTCCGGATCTTGTTCCCAACATAGATAAAATATCAGCAAAAACTACATTAATAGAAAAGGAACTCGCAGGAATCAATCCCGAAAGATATCCCGTAAGGATGGGAAAAACCGAAGTCAGGTCTAAAGTTAAATCAGGCCTTGAAATGTTTAGAGAGGCTGCCAATTTTGTAACAAACAGCAAGCCCCTGCTTGAGGCTGCCCCTTATCTTTTGGGAATTGACGAAGAAAGAACTTATCTGCTTCTTTTTCAAAACGACAAAGAATTAAGACCCACAGGAGGATTTATGACGGGGTACTCCATAATGAAGGTCAATAAAGGTGCCTTTTCCCCCGTTTCATCGAGCGACATTTATAATCTTGATGCCAAATATAAACCCACAATCGTTGCGCCCGATCCGATAATAAAATACCTTAAAGGTCCATATGCACTTTCAAATAAATTAAGGTTAAGAGATATGAACTGGTCTCCTGATTTTGCCGAAAGCATGAAGCTTTTTTCTACTGAAGCAAAAAGTGTGGGAATTACTGGAATTGACGGAATAATTTCTGTTGATACCCAGGTTTTGGTTTATCTCTTGGATGCAATTGGTAAAATCGGAGTTCCAGGATTTGGTAATTTCAGTACCGAGATTGATGCAAGATGCAACTGCCCCAATGTAATTTATGAACTTGAAAGCTTTGCCGATGTGGAAGGACCTGTTGTCTGGGATCCTGCAGGGACAGGAAAAATTATTTATGCACCGGCAAACTACGATAACAGAAAAAAGATAATAGGGCCTTTAATGAACTCAGTCCTTGCTAATGCAATGGGACAACCCAAAGAGAAATTACCCAAGCTTTTTGAAGCTGGTTTCAAGTCACTTATCGAAAAACACGTCCTTTTTTACATTTTTGACTCAAAAACTCAAGAGGCGGTTAGTTCATTCGGGATTGCAGGAACTATGAAAGATACAAGCGGGGATTACCTTCATATCAATGATGCCAACTTGGGAGGAAGGAAGTCAAACTTATACGTAACCAACGAAATAACCCAGGAATATGAAACTGCCAAAGATGGTTATGTTGAAAAGACATTGACTTTAACCTATAAAAACCCAATGAAGCAGGATGGCTGGCTTAATTCGGTCCTTCCCGATTGGGTAAGAATATATGTGCCAAAAGGAAGCACCTTAATTTCATTTGACGGAGCGGAAGACAAAATAGAGCCCTATGAAGAATTCGGTAAAACGGTTTTTGCCGGATACTTTCAATTAAGACCCGAAGGGGTTGCAAAATTAACCATAAAATATAAGCTCCCGATTAAAGCAAAGGGAGATTTAAATCTACTTATTCAAAAGCAAGCTGGACTCGATTCGCCTCTTTATACGATTTTGTCAGGAAAGACCGAAGAGGAGTTCTTCTTAAAAACAGATAAAGAGATTAAGATAAGATTGTGAGAACTTACTCCGATGAGGGAATTGTGCTTGCCCGAAGGAACTACGGCGAAGCCGATAGAATCCTTTCTATTTATTCAAAAAATCACGGAAGAATTTCGGTGGTTGCAAAAGGTATAAGAAAAACATCAAGCAAAAAAAGAGGCCATTTGGAAGTATTCGGTCATATTAGATTTCAAATAGCAGATGGTCATGGAATTGGGGTAATGACTGAGGTAGAAACCATAAATAGTTTTGAAAAAATAAGAAAAGATTTAAAAAAAGTTTCTTTAGCTTATTTTTTTACGGAAGTAATTGGAAAAATAACTCACGAACATGAAAGAAATGATGGAATTTTTGAATTACTGCTTAGATACTTGGAAAAACTTCAGTATGAAACTTACCTTCGGACTTTAAGATCTGATTTTGTTTTGGAACTTTTAACAATCACGGGATTTTGGCCCAAAGGAAAGAAACTTCTTAACCCAGATGAGAAACTAGAAGAGATTGTCGAAAGAAGTATTAACTCAATCAGAGTAGGTAGAAAAGTTTTGAAGTAGTGTGTTAATATTAAATTGTGAAGAAAGTTAACTGGAAATTGCTTATTTTTGCCATTCTTCTTTGTCAGGCTGCGGGAATAGTCGGATCCATTTTTACGGTAAGTTCCATTTCCACATGGTATGCAACTTTAATTAAACCTTCCTTTAATCCACCGTCCTGGATATTCGGCCCAGTGTGGACAGCTTTATATACTTTGATGGGCATAAGCCTTTATCTTATTCTTTCAAAAAATTTAAAGAAAAAAGAGGTTAAGATTGCAGTTAATTTATTTACCTTGCAGCTAATTGCCAACAGCCTCTGGTCAATAATCTTTTTCGGAATGAGAAACATTCAGCTTGCTTTATTTGAAATTGTGGTTTTGCTTATTTTGGTCTTGGCAACAATTATAAAGTTCTATAAAATGAATAAAGTTGCAGCTTATCTTTTAATTCCTTATTTTCTTTGGGGAAGCTTTGCAACATTTTTAACATATACGATTTGGATTTTAAATAAATAATATGAATAAAAAGATGTTTATGCCTTTTCTAGCACTTACCGCACTTATTTTAATAATAGGCTGCATAATATCTCTAAGTTAAAATCTTCATAATTCCTGATATAATTAAATCAATATGGATTTAATGGAGAAAATTACTGCTCTTTGCAAAAGACGAGGTTTTATCTTTCCTTCTTCAGAAATATACGGCGGATATCAAGGCTTCTGGGATTACGGGCCTCTTGGAGTGGAACTTAAAAATAATATTAAAAAACAGTGGTGGAAAAGTATGGTTTATGAAAGAGAAGACGTTGTCGGTTTTGATGCCGCGGTTATTATGAATCCCATTGTTTGGGAAAAATCGGGACATCTTAAGGAATTTACTGATCCTTTGGTTGAATGCAAAGAATGTCACAAAAGAGTAAGAGCCGATAATGATGAAGAAATAAAAAAGCATGAAAAAGAACATGGCGGAAAAGGAAATTGGACTGAAGCAAAAACATTTAATTTAATGACAGAGGTTCTTTTGGGAACCACCGAACCTAAAGAAAAATCATATCTTAGGGGGGAAATTACTCAGGGAGTTTTTGTCAATTTTGAAAACGTAGTTAATTCTTCAAGAGTAAAAATTCCTTTCGGAATTGCCCAAATTGGAAAAGCTTTCAGAAATGAAGTAACTCCAGGTAATTTTACTTTCAGATCGCGAGAATTTGAACAGATGGAACTTGAGTATTTCATAAGACCTGAAGATAAAGAGGGCAAAGACACATTTGAATATTGGAAGGAAGAGAGAATGAAATGGTACATTTCTTTGGGGATGAATAAGACAAAACTTAGATTTAAAGATCATGAATCTGAAAAAAGAGCACACTACGCAAAGCAGGCAACTGACATAGAATACGAAGCTCCCTTCGGATGGAGCGAGTTTGAAGGAATTCATCACAGAGGAGAGTATGATTTGAAAAATCATGGGCTAAATTATAAAGATCCACAAACTCTAGAAGAATATGTTCCCTGGGTTATTGAAACTTCGGGAGGAGTGGATAGGGCAATGTTATTTTTCTTGATAGACTCCTATTTTGAAGATGGAGAAAGAATAATTCTGAAACTTAGTCCCAAAATTGCTCCATATAAAGTTGCCGTATTTCCTCTTCTTGCCAATAAACCGGAACTTGTAGAAAAGGCAAGAGATATTTACAACGATCTTAAAAAATCGGAACTGTTTGTAATTTTTGATGCAAGGGGAAATATCGGAAAGAGATATTTTGCTCAGGATGAAATAGGAACACCATGGTGTGTAACTGTTGATTTTGAAACATTAAAAGATAAAAAAGTTACAGTCAGAGATAGAGATACTGCAAAACAGGAAAGGATGGAGGTTGACAAACTTAGCCGATACTTTAATAATGAATTAAGTAAATGAAAAAATATCTACCTTTTATACTTCTCGGAATCGGAATTATCGTTCTTGTAATAGTACTTTTGGTTATTAAAAAGAATAAAAGTCAGCCGCTAGAAAAGGAAGAGGCGGCCGTTACACTTTCGATCAATGAAAGACCCGTTGCTTCTCTTACTCCATCAGCGGATGGACATTGGTTAAAACTGTCGCTATCTAAAATTCTTTCATCAGCCGCATCCTTAGATTATGAACTTTTGTATCAGCTGCCTGACGGAAGAACTCAAGGTGTTCCCGGAACCATAAAATTAACGGGGCAGGATAAAATTGAAAGAGATCTTTTAATGGGTTCGGAATCATCGGGAAAATTCAGATATGATGAAGGTGTAGAAGAGGGAACATTGACGATCAGATTCAGAAATGATGCAGGTAAATTAATTACAAAGTTCTCTACAAAATTTGCTCTTCTTTCGAAAACCAAAGAACTTAAATCAGTTGATGAGATATTTAGTTATAATTTAGCTTCAACAAATTCTAAAGACTTTTTTATAGTTATGGAAACATTCGGTATACCCGAAGAAGCACCTTCCGAGATTGCTTCGGGTCCTTTTGGAGTGTTTACATCAAGTAAAACCGCAATCGGCGGCACAGTTTCTATGGAAGGCACAAATATTTATTATTATTCGGGATCTAACTGGACAAAGTTAAGTTCAGGCAAGTCTTCGAATACAGGTATCTTCATCTCAACCAACTAAATTAATATTTAATAACACTTATTTCGTATATTGTTTGGTCTATTCTGATACTATTCTATACACCTCTTGACAGCCGTGTGAAATAGTGTGAAAATGGATCATGGTGGTGAGAAGTGGAGAACCACCAAAACGATTTAAATATGAAACTGCCCAATTTCATTGTAATAGATTATGCTGTTAGGAACTTATACAGTTACTTTTTCTTCAAAACATCGTGTGGCAATTCCTTCACAGTTTCGCAAGTATTTGGGAGAGAAATTTATTCTGGCAAAATGGTACGAGGGATGTTTGGTTCTTGTAAGTAATGATTTTTGGAAGGCTCTTTGGCGGAGGTTAACAGGCGGAGAAGAAATAATAGTTTCTCAAATAAGAGATACTGAAAGATTTATCATGGCATCTGCCTATGAAATGGAGCTCGATGATCAGGGAAGAATAGTAATTCCTGAAAAACTGGTTTCATATGCGCAACTTGGTACAGGAGTATCTTTTTTAGGAGTCGGAGATAGGGTAGAAATTTGGGATGAGGCCAAATGGAGTGCAAAAGAGAAATTATTGAAAAGTGAAGCGCCAAAATTAATCAACGAATTAGCAAATGATAGACGATAAATATCACGAGCCGGTAGTGGTAAGTGAAGTTTTAGCACATTTAAACAAAAAGAATAGCGTAATAGATGCAACCTTAGGAACGGGAGGGCATACATTGAAGTTGTTGGAAGCCGGAGTCAAAGTACTTGGAATTGAATCGGATCCGGAAATTCTTAAAATTGCAAAAGAAAGATTAAGTAAATTTAACTGTGAACTTATTCACGGTAATTTTAAAGACATTGATAAGAT
>Ga0180007_10002091_pt1 | contig 24638 bp, 14 predicted proteins | sample MM_PC_MetaG_FD_121122 | JGI IMG/M metagenome (GOLD analysis project Ga0180007, IMG submission 121122) | Groundwater microbial communities from the Aspo Hard Rock Laboratory (HRL) deep subsurface site, Sweden - MM_PC_MetaG | ecosystem: Environmental > Aquatic > Deep subsurface > Groundwater... | reverse complement strand
GAGGAAATTGAATCGATTTCGATTTCGATTTCGATTTCGACTTGGCACTTTGCCCCCCGAAGTTTCCAGGCGGATACGACGTGGATCCTCTTGTCCAGAAAAATGAGAACTCGATCGCCCTGCTGCAAATGCACTGGCCGCTTTACTTAATTCGCTGTTACATGTAGGGTTTCACCCGGCCGTGGGAGTCGACGGCCGGAACGGAAGACACGATGACGCGGAAAATGCCCGTCCTGCTGCTGCATGGATTCACCTCGAGCCTCGACTGCGTGAAGAAGCCCGCCGCGGCGTTGCGTGCGGCCGGCTTCGAGGTCGCCACGCCGATTTTGCGTGGTCACGGCACGAAGTGGCAGGATCTGCGGGGCGTCAAGGCGGCCGACTGGTTCGAGGACGGGCGCCGCGCGCTGGAGGCACTCATCGAAAAGCATGGCGGCCCCGTGGCCGTCGTCGGGCTCTCCATGGGCGGGCTGGTGGCGCTGGACCTGGCGATCCGGTTTCCGGACAAGGTGGCCATCGTCATCGGCGCCGCGCCGGCCCTGGCGTTCGCCAATCCGCTGTCGCCGATGTCGAAGTACGTCGGGAAGGTCGTCAAGACGTTCCCGTCGCCCAACGCGTTCACCGATCAGGAGCTGCGCAAGAAGGTTGACACCAACTACAAGAAGTTCCCGACCCTGACCTTCGCCGAACTGTACGCCTACTCCCGCGACGTGCGTTCCCGCTTGCAGGACCTGACGGTGCCCGTGCACCTGATCCACTCGCTCAAGGACAAGGTCATCCCGCCGTCGGCCACGCGCTTCGTGCTGGAGACGGCCCGCTCCGAGCGCAAGTCGGTGTCCTGGTACAGCAGCTCCGGGCACGAACTGTTCCTCGATCTGGAGTCCGACGCGGTGGCCGCCGAGGTTCGCGACGTCCTGATCGCCTTCGAAGACGGGAAGTGACCATGCTCGTCACGCTGCTCTGCCTCCTGTTCCAGCCGATCCTGGCCCAGCCCGTGCCGATGCCGGTGTCGCCGCCTTCTTCACGCGTCCTGCGACGTGTGCCGCCGCCGCCGCCACCGCGGGGGGGCCTGTTGGTGGGCCAGCTCAAGCCCGCGGTCGAGGAGACCAAGGATCCGTCGCTGCTGCCGGAGTGGCAGAAGTACATGCCCCAGCTCACCCACCGCCTGCCCGAGGCGTTCTTCATCCGCAACCAGATCCGTGCGCTGCTGATGCACCGCGTCGACGAGAGCCAGTTGAAGCTCGCGCGCCGCGCCAATCAACTCGCGCCAGCCAGCAAGGACGGCCTGTTCCTGGAGACCTACCTGCGGATCTTCCTCGAGAGCTCGCCGATCCTGCACGAGCAGCGCATCGAGGACGTGCGCGTGTCGTTTCTGCGCTTCTTCGAGGCCTTCAAGTATGGCGACATGGAGCAGGCGCTGATCCTGTTCAACACGCTGTACCTCACGCCCGCGGACCGCTTCCAGGTGTCGCTGATCCTGGGACACCACCTGCTGCGCTACGGCGTGCTGGACCAGGCGTACCAGTACTTCCGGCGGGCCCTGACGCTGCTGGAGACCAGCCACACCCAGTTCATCGGGCTCCGCGGCGCCGAGAAGCGTGATCTGTACATGTTCACGCTGCTGTGCATGGCCGAGATCCAGCTCAAGAGCGGACATTACAAGGTCGCCTACGGGCTGCTGAAGTGGCTCGACAACGGGACCCTGCTGGCCTCCATGGATCCGCTGCCCTGCACGTGGGAGCAGATCCTCGAGCGCAAGTGCGCCGACCGGACCGTGACGTTCCCTTCCAGCGAGCATGAATGGTACCGCCACGATCCCGAGATGCTGGCGTTCCACAAGGCGCTGATTTCCTGGTCCGGCGGCTGGACCGCCGCCACCGCTGCCTTCGGGGCGTTCTTGAAGGCCTGGCCCGAGTCCATGTGGACCGATTCGGTCACCTCCTTCCTCAACTGGATGAAGACCAACACCAGTCCATGAGCTCACGAGACTTTCCACGGGATTTGTACGGGGCCCAGGAGGGCGCGTTCGTCGCGTTCTGGGCTGCTCGCGAGGTCGCGCCCCGGGGGTTCACGCTGATCGTCACCGCCGACGAGGCCCGCGCGCAGGAGTGCTTCTTCGCCTGCGAGTGCGCCCTGGGTCGCGGTCCTATGACGCCCGGCGACCCGGCCTCTCCGCCGAAGGTCTCCTGGCTGCCGTCCCCTGAGAGCTGCTACCTCGAGGTGCTCTCGGATCCGTCGGTGCTGCACGCGCGCATGTCCCTGCTGGCCCAGCTGCACTTCGGCAACCTGCCGCAGGTGCTCGTGGCGTCGGTGGCCGCGCTCACGCGACGGACCCTGCACCGGGCGGTGTACGACGCCCTGTGCGTGCTCGTCGGTCCGGGGGTGCGCTTCCCGCTGGCCGAGCTCGGAAGGCGGCTGTTGGAGGCCGGCTACGCCCGCGCCGAGGTGGTCGAGGACGAGGGCACCTTCGCCCAGCGCGGGCAGGTCCTCGACGTGTTCGTGCCGTCGCTGCCGTCCCCGGCGCGCATCACCTATTTCGATGACGAGATCGAGCACGTGCACCTGTTCGACGCCCAGACCCAGAAGCGCTACCTGCCCCTCGGGGAGTTGACGATCCACCCCGTTCGCGAGGCGGTGCTCGGGGATCCGGCGGGCCTGCGGGAGCGGCTGTACCGGCTGGCGGATCGCTCGGCCTTCCCCTCCACCAAGAGCCGCATGATCCTCGAGCGCATCGAGGCCGGCGAGGACTTCTTCGGCATGGAGGCCCTGGTGCCGCTCTACCACGAGCGCCTCGTGCCCATCGCGGACTACCTGCCGCCGGCCACCAGGGTGGTGCTCGAGAACCCCGACGCGCTGCGTTTCGCCCACCAGCAGATGCTCGAGGAGGAGGGCGCCCGCCACGACGCGCGCATCGCGGACCGGCTGCTGGCGTTCCCGCCCGCGGACTGCCTGCTCACCGGTGACGACTGGGGGCTTTCGGACTTCGACACTTGGCGCATGCACCCGGGTGTGCCGCCCGACGGGGACGGCCACGGGGAGGGCCGCAACACCGAGCTGGACTGCCGCCTGCACGTCCCGCAGCCGGCCCACGGCGAGCCGTTGGAGCCCCTGCGCGAGCTGCTGCGCGGACATCTCGACGCGGGCCGCTCCCCCGTGTTCCTGACCGTCGACGATCCGAAGCACTCCGCCATCGCGAAGATCCTGGAGGAGTCGCGCTTTCCCCTGCGTGCGCCGCCGGCCGAGGAGCCTTTGTTCTCCCTGCTCGAGCCGGGCACGGTCACGCTGCGGCGCGGGCACCTGCGGCGCGGCTATGACAGCCTGGACCTGCCGCCGGTGATCACCGAGGAGGAGTTCTTCGGCGTCAAGTCGCGCTCGGGCACCCCCAGGAAGGGACGCGCGCGGCCCGCGCTGGCCTCGATGGAGGCGCTGGTCGAGGGCGAGCCCGTGGTGCACCAGCTCCACGGCGTGGGCCTGTTCCGCGGCCTGTTCCGCGAGAGCCCGGGCGGCGTCGCCGGCGACTACCTGCTGCTGGAGTACGAGGGTGGCGACCGCCTGTATCTGCCCGTGTACCGCGTCTCCCAGTTGTCGCCCTACCGCGGCGGACCGGCCGAGAAGATCAAGCTCGACAAGCTGGGCGGCAAGACCTGGACGGCCACCAAGAAGAAGGTCTCCGGGCGCGTGCGGGACCTGGCCGAGAAACTGCTGCAGTCCGCGACCATGCGCGAGAGCCGACCGCCGGTGGCCTTGTCGCCCGACGATCCGATGATCCTGTCGTTCTCGGCGACGTTCCCGTACGAGGAGACCGCCGACCAGGAGCGGGCCATCGATGACGTGCTGGCCGACCTGACCGGGGACAAGCCCATGGACCGCCTGATCTGCGGCGACGTCGGCTACGGCAAGACCGAGGTCGCCCTGCGCGCGGCCTTCACCATGGTCGCCGGCGGCCGTCAGGTGGCCCTGCTGGCCCCCACGACCCTGCTCGTGGAGCAGCACCTGCGCACGTTCACCGAGCGCATGTCGGGCTTCCCGGTGAAGGTCGCGGCCCTGTCGCGCTTCACCGGCCCGGCGGCCCAGAAGGAGACCCTGGCCCAGGTGGCCGACGGCCGCGTGGACATCCTCATCGGAACCCACCGGCTCCTCTCGCGGGACGTGCATTTCGCGCGGCTGGGCCTGCTGGTCGTCGACGAGGAGCAGAAGTTCGGCGTGGCCCAGAAGGAGCAGTTCCGCTTCTGGAAGAGCGGCATCGACGTGCTCACCCTCTCGGCGACGCCGATCCCGCGCACGCTGCAGATGGGGCTGGTGGGCCTGCGCGAGATCTCGCTGATCAACACGCCACCCCAGGAGCGCCTGGCGGTGCGCACGTTCGTGGCCCCGATGGACCGCAACGTGGTGCGCGAGGCCATCCTGCGGGAGCACGCCCGCGGCGGTCAGGTGTTCGTGGTCGCGCCGCGCGTGGGCGCCTCCACCGCGTCCGGCGCCGGAGGGCGCGTGACGCACTCGGTCGAGCAGTGGGCGGAGATGATCCAGGAGTGGGTCCCCACCGTGCGGCTGGCGGTGGCCCACGGCCAGATGGACGCTTCCCGCCTGGAGCGGGTGATGCTGGACTTTTTGCACGGCGCCATCGACGTGCTCGTGAGCACCTCCATCGTGGAGAGCGGCCTGGACATCTCCCGGGCCAACACGCTGCTGGTCATGGACAGCCACCTGTTCGGGCTGGCGCAGCTGTACCAGTTGCGAGGCCGCGTCGGACGCAAGAACGTGCGGGCGTACGCCTACTTCTTCCTGCCGGAGAAGCAGACCGTCACCCCCGAGGCCCGCCGTCGCCTGCTCGCCCTGCAGCGGCACACCCAGCTGGGCTCGGGGTTCGCGCTGGCCTCCGAGGATCTCGAGATCCGCGGGGCAGGGGAGGTCCTCGGCGCCAAGCAGAGCGGCATGATGGCCCAGGTCGGGTTCGAGACCTACCTCGAGATCGTGCGGCAGGTCGCCGCCGAGCTGCGTGACGAGCCGCTGCCCGTCGAGAACGATCCGGAGCTTCATCTGGACGTGGCAGCCTATTTTGCCGAGGAGTACATTCCCGAGCCGGCCGAGCGCCTGATCTGGTACCGGCGGCTGGCCCTCGCCCCGGATCTCGAGACGATGGCAAGCTTGAAAGAAGTTCTGACCGATCGGTACGGCGAGCCCGAGCCCGAAGGGGAGCTTTATTTTGCAATGATGGAACTCAAAGTTCTCGCGCGGGCGATCAACGCCGTGGGAATAGGGTTGCTGGGAAGCCGGTTGACCGTGCACCTCGACCGGAACACCCGGCTGGATCCGGCGAAGGTGACCACACGGATGCAGCAGGGCCTGCCTTTTACGTTCTCGGGCCCCCAGCGCCTCACGGCGGTCCTGACCGGCGCCACGGAGACGCCGGCGAGGCTGGAGCTTGCCATGAACCACTTGCAAACGCTGCTTTCCTGTGTTACCTAGTGCCACTTGAAAAAAAGCGGATTTACTGTTCGCTTTTGTATTGATTATTGTTGCGCGGTCCGGATTCTGGCCCGCATTCATTTAGAAGAGAGGTTGGAAATTATGCATATGTTGAAACATCTGTGGATTTTCGCGCTGGTGTTGAGCGTCAGTGCCTGCTCTCCCAAGAAGAAGGAAAACCAGTACTTCGTCGAGGCCGGATCGGCCGCCGAGAAGACCAAGCTGGAGCAGGGCAAACCCTACAAGGGCCTCGACGGCAAGGAATACAGCCCGGTCGCCTCCCTGGCGAGCGCGCCCAAGGCCGCTCCCGGCTTCGAGAAGATGCGTGATGCGCAGAAGCCCTACCAGTGCGCCGATGGCAAGTTCTATTATTTCCCCTCCAAGGCGTTCGTCGAGATGGGCATCACCCCGCCCAAGGCTGCGACCGCTCCCGTCACCACGGAGTTGACCGATGCCGAAAAGAAGATGCCCGTGGCCGAGGTCAACGGCATCGCCATCACGGTGGGCGAACTCAACGAGAAGATCAACGCCCGGCCGCCCGCATGGCGCCGCATGTACGCCACCGACGACAAGAAGGAGGAGTTCCTGAACACCAACATCATTCAGGAAATCCTTCTCTATGACGCCGCCAGGGCCGGCAAGCTCGAAGAGGATCCCGTGGTCAAGGAAGCCGCCGAGAAGCGCATGGTCGACATCCTGCGCCGCGACAAGATCGCCGAGATCCGCAAGAACCTGAACATCACCGACGAAGACATGAAGAAGTACTACGAGGACAACAAGGACCAGTTCGTCCAGCCCGAGGGCCTCATTGCCGCCCACATCCTCGTGAAGACCAAGGCCGAAGCGGACAAGATCTACAAGGAAATCACCTCCGCCGAGAAGAATGACGCCGTGCGCAGCAAGATCTGGCGCGAGCTCGTCGAGAAGTATTCCATCGACGACGAGAGCAAGAACCGTGGCGGCCTCCTCGGCGACGAGAAGCACCGCGCCGTCGTGCAGAACGACCCCGCCTTCGACAAGGCCCTGACCGACGCGCTGTGGTCCCTCAAGGAAGACAACGCCGTGGCCGCCCCCGTCCAGACCGCCAAGGGCTGGCATGTCCTGCGCCGCTACAACCTGCGCAAGGCCATCAACATCTCCTTTGATCAGGCCAAGCAGCGCCTGCAGCGCCTGGTGGAACGCGACATGATCACGCGCAAGTACCAGGAATGGATCAACGGCCTGAAGACCACCTATGGCGTGAAGGACTTCCCCGAGAACCTGAAGCTCGTGACGGTCGATCTGACCGAGGAGCCCATGGAAAAGGACGGCCACGACGGTCATCCGGCGATGATGCCCCCGACCATGCCGGTCGCGCCGCAGCCGGTCAATCCGTAGTGGTATGGTTTAATAATGATTTATAACCTTTTTGAGTGAGCAGAAGGTGAATCGCATGAATACTTCAACCAAGTTAATCAAGACTGGTTTGTTTGTCGGCGCCGCCGCCGGTTTTCTTTCCCTGGGATTCGTGGTGCGCGCCGCCGAGATGACGGAGCCGCCGACGGCAGCCGTCGCCCCGGCCCAGCCCGAGGCCGCCCCCGCAGCACCTGCGGCCCCCGCAGCACCTGCGACCGACACTGGCGACAAGGCCAAACCCCTGGTGACCATCGGCACCCGCACCCTGACCGTGGGTGATCTGGAGCGCCGCATCAACGCTCAGATCCCGTTCATCCGCAAGCGCTACGCCAACGAGGACGAGAAGAAGAAGTTCCTTGATGCCACCGTCGACTTCGAAGTCCTGGCCATGGAGGCCCGGAAGCTGGGCCTGGACAAGAACGCCGAGGTCGTCGAGGCCGCCAAGCGCGTCATGATCCACCGCCAGCGCCAGGTCGTCATCGAGAGCCGCGTGACCCTCGAGCAGATCACCGACGCCGAGGTTCAGGATTACTACGACAAGCACCTCGTCGAGTTCCAGCGCCCCGAGCGCCGCCGCGTGGGCATCATCGTGGTGGCCGACGAGGCCAAGGCCAAGACCATCCGCGCCGAGGTCGACAAGACCAACGGCGACCTGCGCGCCTTCCAGCAGCTGGTCAAGGACAACAGCATCGACGAGGAGACCAAGTCCCGCTCCGGCCTGCTGCCCTTCTTCGAGAAGGAAGGCTCCAAGATCGAGAAGGCCGTCGTGGACGCGACCTTCGCCATGGCCAAGGCAGGCGACCTCACCGGACCTGTGAAGGTTGAAAAGGGCTGGGCCGTGATGCGCCTGTCGGGCATCAGCCCGGCCGTCGACAAGAAGATGGATGACGTCAAGGACCAGTTGAAGCGCCGCATCCTGACCGATCGGCAGCAGAAGGAATTCCAGAAGTACGTCGAGGAGCTCCGCGCCAAGGCGAACATCAAGATTCACAAGGACAAGCTGGCCCTGGTGAAGGTGGACACGACCACCACGCCCGGACCCGGTCCCGACTTTGCGGCTCCCGGCGGCCCCCATGGCGCCGGCCCGATGATGCCCGGCCGCATGGGCCCCGGTCCCCGCGGCATGGGTCCCGACGGTCCCGGCCCCCGTGGCATGGGTCCCGGTCCCGTCGCTCCGGCTCCGGCTCCCCAGCAGTAAGAAGGATTTTTTCCCATGCACCTCATTCCCTGGTTGATGCCCGTCTTCCTGCTGGCCGCTCCGGCACGCCCGAAAGTGGTCGAGGGCATCGCCGTGGTGGTGGGTCCGCAGATCATCCTCGTCTCCGATCTCCAGCAGAAGATGCAGCCCTACATGAAAGAGGTCTGCCGCATGCCCGCGGGCGCCGACCGTGACCGCGCCGTGGAGGACATCTGGCACGAGGCCATGAAGGATGAGATCGCCATGGTCCTCATGGAGGTCGAGGCGCAGAAGCATAACATCTACATCGATTCCACCGAGCTCAACGCCACCATCGAGATGCTGGTCAAACAGAACCGCATGGAGAACCTGTCCCAGTTGCAGGAGAAGCTCGAGGCGCAGAACTATCCGTATCTGCTGTGGCGCAAGGACGTGCGGCGCCAGTTGCTGCGCAGCCGCCTGATGAACGAGGTCGTCAAGCTCTCGGTCAACGTCGAGGAGCAGGCGATCCGCTCCTTTTACCAGCAGAAGCTGCGCGAAGTGAACGCCGAGGAGCGCGCTTCGGTGCGCGAGATCTTCATTCCCGACCGCGAGGCCGCGCCGGCGACGCTGGAGGCCATCGACAAGGCCATCGCAGCGAAGACGCCGTTCTCCGAACTCGTCGAGCGGTACAGCCGTGCCAAGAGCGTCAGCACCGGTGGCCTGCGCGCCGAGGTCACCCCCGGCACCTACACGCCGGCCGTCGACCAGTTGCTGTTTCCCAAGACCGGCAAGGCGCCCGCCGAGGGAGTCATCCTCGGTCCCGTGCGCACCACCTCGGGGGTCTGGTACCTCGAGATCCTCGAGCGCATCGAGTCGGGCTACCTGCCGTATGATCAGGTGCGGTCCAAGCTGAAGGAAGAGTTGACCGCCCGCATCCTCAACCAGAAGGGCATGGAGTGGCTGCTGGGCCTGCAGAACAAATACCTGGTGGATCGCCAGCTGCCCAAGCCGCCCCCGGTGAACTACTGCAGATGAGGGATTGAAATTTCCGCTGCGGGGATTAAAATGGGTTCCGTCCGAGAAAGGACGTAACTTTTTTTCGCAAAACAAAGGAGTGTCATCATGGCCATGTTGAAATCAGTTCGTGGTGAGAGAATCGCCGATGGCGTTGCCTCGCTTGACATCAGTGAGCGCGGTGCATTCATCGCAAAAGTGTACAATTATCTGTTTGGCGCCGTCGCCCTGATGGTCATCACTGGGTTCGTGGCCTTCAAGCAGGTTCCGGTCCAGAGCATTACCAGGGAATTATCGATCGGCCTTGCCGTGGCAGGCTTAGTTGTGTTTATTGCAGGCATGTTTTCCAGTCGCGTCAAGGGGCTGAACCTGGTGCTGTTCGGCATCTACGCCATCATTGACGGCGTGTTGCTTGGGTGCCTCGCCAGGCTGTACATCAACGCCGGCCTGGGCTCGATCTTCGCCCAGGCCGCGGTCCTCTCGCTGCTGGTCTTCGGCGGCCTCACCGCGTTCGTGCACATCACCAAGAAGGACTTCTCCTTTCTGGGCGGCTTCCTGTTCGTCATGGTCCTGCTGCTCATCGGCGCGGTCATCGTCGGCTTCTTCATCAAGTCCACCTTGCTGCACCTGGGCATCGCCGTGGGCGGCACCGCCATCTTCGCGATGTACATCCTGTTCGACACCTCCCAAGTGATTCATCGCCTCCACGAGGACGAAGCCGTCACCGGGGCCTGGATGCTGTTCATCGACCTCATCGGCCTGTTCATTTACTTGCTGGATCTGCTGACCATCCTGAGCGGCCGGGACTAGTCCGATTGTCGGCTTTCATCCGACCACATTTTCTCACGTCTGAGGGTACCATGAATAAATATATCATCCTTTTCGGTATCGGTGTGTTCGGCCTGGCCGGGTGCGTCACCAAGGGCAAGTACGAGTCCCAGGTCAGCCGGTACAAGACCCTGAAGATGGAATACACCACGCTCCAGCAGGCCCGCGAGAGCCTGAAGAAGGAGCTCGAGCTCAAGGGGGCCGACAACAAGCGCCTGGCCACCGAGATCGGCGACTGGAAGGAAAAGCACGCCCGCATCTCCGGCGAGGCCGGCGAGCTCAAGGACCAGCTCGAGGCCACCAAGGAGGAGCTCGAGGAGCTCCGCAAGGCACGCGCCGAGGCCGAGGAGCGCATGAAGTCTCTCAAGGTCATGGAGGCGCGCTTCCGCAAGTTGATCGACTCCGGCGACCTCGAGGTCGTCAACTTCAACGGCCGCCTGGTCATCAAACTCAAGGCCAACATCCTGTTCGACCCGGGCAAGGCCAAGGTCCGCACTGAAGGCGTGCAGGCACTCAAGGACGTCGCGGCCGTGCTCGCGGGGTTCACGGGCCGCCACTTCCAGGTGGCCGGCCACACCGACGACGATCCGATCAAGCGCTCGGTCCACAAGGACAACTGGGAGCTTTCGTCGATCCGCGCGGTGGCCGTCGTGCGCGTGCTCCAGGAGGCCGGCGTGCCTCCGAAAATGCTGTCTGCCGCCGGCTACTCCGAGTTCCAGCCGGTCAAGTCCAACGACTCCGAGGACAACAAGAAGTTCAACCGGCGTATCGAAATCACGATCATGCCCGAAATCCCCAAGATGTAGGCCGGAACACCCAAATGTCCAAACGTGATTACTACGAAGTGCTCGGCGTCGCCAAGGACGCCTCGGGCGACGAGATTAAAAAAGCCTACCGCAAGCTGGCCCAGCAGTTCCATCCGGACAGGAATCCCGATGACCATCAGGCTGAGGAGAAGTTCAAGGAGGCCGCCGAGGCGTACTCGGTGCTCTCGGATCCCGACAAGCGGGCGGCGTTTGACCGTTACGGCTTCCAGGGGGCCGGAGGAAGCCCCTTCCAGGGCTTCAATTCCATGGACGACATCTTCTCCAACCTCGGTGACATCTTCGGCGACCTGTTCGGCGGAGGACGTGTCCGCCGCAAGGGCGAGGACATTGTCATGGGGCTGGAACTGAGCTTCCAGGAATCCCTGTTCGGCGTCCAGAAGAGCCTGTCGGTGAACCGGCAGGTCGCCTGTGAAGCCTGTCACGGCACGGGGGCCAAGGACGGCACCGCGCGCATGGTCTGCGAGACCTGCAAGGGGCAGGGCCAGGTCGCCTTGCGCCAGGGTTTTTTCATGTTCGCGCAGACCTGCCCGGCCTGTCGCGGCGAGGGCTCCGTGGTCAAGCACAAGTGCTCGTCCTGCAAAGGAAGAGGCAAGGTGCAAAAAACAGAGTCACTGAAGGTGACCATCCCTGCGGGGATCGATCACGGGCGCACGATCCGGCTCACCGGCAAGGGCCAGCCCGCTCCGGACAACGGCGTCGCCGGCGACCTGTACGTCACCGTCGAGGTGAAGCCCCACGCCGACTTCGAGCGTGACGGCGTGGACCTGCACACGGAGCGGACGGTGTCGTTCGCGCAGGCGGCGCTGGGGACCCAGCTCGAGATCGCCGTGCCCGCCGAGGAGGGCGACCGCAAGGAGCCCCTCCAGGTGCCCGCCGGTACCCAGCCCGGCGAGATTCTCACCCTGCCGCGCTGCGGAGTCCCGCACATGGACGGAACCCAGGGCGGCAGCGCGCGTCGCGGAGACCTGCATGTGCATGTCCGCCTGCAGGTCCCCACCTCCCTTTCGTCCGAGGAGGAGGCGCTGATCCGGCAGCTCGCCGAGCTCGGCGGCCAGTCCGTCAACTCGAAAAAAGGACTGTTCCAGAAAATCTTCGGTTCCGACTCCTGACGACGCAGCCGAGCGCCGAAAAGCACGCTTTTTCGTTCTGTAAAAATAAAAAAATTCGGACAAAAAAGGGATAAAGTGATATATTGGCACAGCTGTCTGTGATTGCAGAGGTTATGCAATTGACGCAATGACTTTATGAACGAAATTCACCGGAAGAATCCGTCAGCCGTTCAGCGCCCGGTTTTTCCAGTGTTGAAGCGAAGGATCCTTTCATGAGCAAAAACCCGAACGACCCCCAAAGCCCCGGCAAGTTCAGACAAACGATCATGGGCGCGAGTCCGATCGGTGGTCCGCCGCCCCTGCCGCCGAAAGGCCCGATGAGCGAGCAGGAGACCAACCTGCAGCCCTCCGCGGATATGGACGAAGACGATGAGACCGCTGCCGCCGGGGCCGTCGAGGACAACTGGGTCATCTCGTTCAACTCGGACGGGTCCCACAATGAGAGCAAGGTCCAGGGGCAGTCCGGCATCTCCGACTCCCGCATCGGGCAGCGCGTCATCGACGGCGGCAAGCAGAAGTTCGGCTCAGCCACCTCCCCCGGGGCGACCGAGCCCGGCTTCCCGCAGGGCGAGGATGTCTACACCGCCGGCACCATGGTCTACAAGTACGAAATCATCAAGCTGCTGGGCCGCGGCGGCATGGGTGCGGTCTACGTCGCCCACGACACCAAACTGGGCCGAAAGGTCGCGATCAAATTCCTGAACAAGAAGATCAGCGCCAAGGCCAAGTTCCGCCAGCGGTTCATGATTGAGGCCCAGGCCACAGCGAAACTGAACCACGAGAACGTCGTGACGATCTACGACGTCGGCGAGTTCCAGGGCTCCTCCTACCTCGTGCTCGAGTACCTCGAGGGCAGCCCGCTGACCAAGATCATGAAGGGCCGCAAGCTGCCCGCATCCCAGGCGCTGCACTACATCATCCCGGTGGCCAAGGCTCTTGGCGCCGCCCATTCCAAGGGCATCATCCATCGCGACCTGAAGCCCGACAACATCTACGTCATGAAGGACGGCGGCGTGAAGGTCCTGGACTTCGGTCTGGCCAAGATGATCGACACCGCCGACGACACCCAGGTCGACAAGGCCCAGCTGGCCAAGGAGATCGCTGCCGATGGCGGCCAGGGCCTGACCAAGGCCGGCGCGATCATGGGAACCTATGCGTACATGTCCCCCGAGCAGTGGGGTGTGGCCAAGGTCGACCTGCAGAGCGACATCTTCGCGCTGGGCGTCATCCTGTTCGAGATGCTCACCATGGAGCATCCCACGGGCACGCGCGCAGCCCAGGCGCTGGCCGATGCCGCCGGCAGCCTCGACATCGCCTACCGCTCGGTGCGTGACGTCGATCCCACGATTCCGCAGGAGTTCTCCGACGTCATCGCCAAGTGCCTGGCCAAGCGCAAGCAGTACCGCTATCCCGACGTCAACGAGTTGATCAAGGACCTCGAGCAGGCCGATCCGAACGCCAGCGTCGGGCGTCGCCTGACCGAGACCGACGCGCCGTATCCCGGTTTGTCCTCCTTCCAGGAGCGTGACGCCGACAAGTTCTTCGGCCGCGACATGGAGACCGCGCGCTTCATCGCCAAGATGAGCCAGAACGCGCTGCTGGCGGTCATCGGGCCCTCGGGCGCGGGCAAGAGCTCGTTCATCCGGGCGGGCGTCATTCCTGCCATCAAGCGGCAGGGCCGCAAGCCCTGGGACATGATCGTCATCCGTCCGGGCCGCGATCCGTTCGCCGCGCTGGCCAACTCCCTGCTCCGCGGCGGCGGCTCCTCTACGGTCAACCTCCAGTCGGCCAAGGAGGAGCAGCAGCTGGCGCACAAGCTCCAGAAGGAACCCGGCCAGCTCGGAACGCTGCTGCGCGCCCGCGCGCGCTCAACGGGTCATCCAGTCATGCTCTTCGTTGACCAGTTCGAGGAGACCTTCACCCTGGTCAACTTCGAGGAGGCCGCCCTGTTCAACACGGCGCTGTCGGGCGCGGGCGAGGATCCCGAGATCCCGGTGCGCGTCGTGCTGGCCATGCGCTCGGACTTCCTCGACCGCGTCGCCGAGTTCCCTGACCTGATGGAGAAGGTCACCCGCGACGTGACGATCCTGCAGGCGCCCAACAGCCAGGGCCTCCACGACGCGATCGTGCGGCCGGCGCAGTTGATAGGCTACGCCTTCGAGGATCCGCACATGGTCGAGGAGATGGTCAACTCCCTGCGCGACGAACCCGCGGCGCTTCCACTGCTGCAGTTCACCGCCTCCAAGTTGTGGGAGAACCGCGACAAGAGCCGCAAACTGCTCACCCGCCGGGTCTACGAGGAAATGGGCGGCGTGGGCGGCGCCCTGGCGCGTCACGCCGACGCGGTGCTGTCGGGCATGACCACCCAGGATCAGACAGCCGTCAAGCGCCTGTTCCAGCGCCTGGTCACCTCCGACGGGACCCGCGCGGTCATCACCGTTTCCGAGATTCGCGCGATCATGGGCCAGGAGGTCGCCGCGCGCATCCTCAAGACGCTGGCCCTGGCCCGTCTGCTGACGGTGTCCAACATCGGTGAGCACGGCGAGGACGCCCAGGTCGAGATCGTTCACGAGTCGCTGATCGCCCGGTGGCAGACGCTGAAGCGCTGGCTCGAGGAGGACAACGAAAACGCCGCCATGCTGCAGCAGCTTCGCGAGGCGGCCAAGCAGTGGGACCTGCGCAGCCGGCCCAACGGACTGTTGTGGTCCGGTGACGCCCTCGACGAGGCGCGTCTGTGGCTCAAGCGCTACCAGGGCGGCCTGACTGATCTCGAGCGCCTGTTCCTGGATCACGCCTTCCGGTTGTCGGAGCGTTCGGCGCGGCGCAAGAAATACCTCATCGGTACGGCGATCGTCCTCATGGCCCTGGTCACCCTGGGGGCCATCGGTGCCCTGTTCATGATCCGCGGCGCCGAGCAGAAGGCGCGCTCGCAGGCCGAAGTAGCCCGCAAGGAAGCCGACCGCGCGGCCATGGCCGAGCAGGAGGTCAAGAAGAAGATGGTGCTGCTGGCCGATGAGACCGAGCGTGCAAAGTCTGCCGAGGGTCTGGCCAGCTCCCGCCTCAAGGAAGTCGAGAAGGCGCGTGATCAGGAGCGCGCCGCCCAGTTGAAGGTTCAGGAATCCAACAAGGCCCTCGTGGTCGCCCTCGACGACGCCAAGGCGGCGCAGAAGCGCGCTGAAGAGGCGACCCGTCGTGCCGAGTCGGCCGCCCAGCAGGTCAAGAAGAGCGCCGAGCTTGAGCGCACCGCACGTCTGGCGGCCGACGAGGCTCGAAAGAACCTGGCGGTCCTGCTCGACAAGGAAAAAGATACGGTCCGCAAACTACAGGCCCTGAGGTCTAAGATTATTCAGAGCCTGCCGGAGCGATAATTATTTATTTAATTGTCCGGTCCGTTCTGGAATGGATGCTATACTTTCGAAGGATTTGGTGCCCAATGCACGCGAGAATAACGATTTTACTGGGTCTTTTTTGCTGGTTTGGACAGATCGCTCCGGTGGCGGCCCAGGAGAAACTGGATCTTCCGGATGCCAAGCCCAAGGCCAATGCGCAGGGCGTCACGGTCGTCACCCAGAACATCGTCCTGCCCACCCAGACCCAGAATTATGAAGATGTGACGCCCAAGGCCGAGGCCGAGAAGGCGAGGGTCTTGTTCACGGAAGCCAATGCGAAGTTCGAGGATCGCCAGTTGCCCGAGGCGCTGGAGCTCTATCAGCAGGCTTACGCCATGTGGCCCCATCCCCGGATCCTGTTCAACATGGGCGTCACGATGGCCATGATGAGCCGGCCGCTGGAAGCCGCCAACATGTTCAAGATCGTTCTGGAATACGGCCCTGACCCGGTCGAGATGCACCGGTACAAGGAAGCCCAGGAAAAGTACCTCGAGCTCATGGGTACCCTCAGCGTGCTCACCATGAAGTGCACACAGGAAGGCACCAAAATCTACGTCGACGGTGGCCTGCTGGCCATGTGTCCTTTCCAGAAGAGCGTCACCCTCACCGGCGGGCGGCATCTGGTCACGGCCAACCAGGACGGCTACATCCCCCTGTCCGAGGATATCTTCCTGCCTCCGGGCGTGGTCGCCGAGAAGTCCGTCCAGTTGAACAAGTTCGAGCAGGGCATCCGCTACAAGACCGTTGAACGTTATTCTTTAAAATGGCCCATCATCGGTGCGGTGGCCGCGGCGGTCCTGATGGGCTCGGGCGGATACATGGTATATTCGGGCCGAACCCAGATCGACGAACTGCAGGCAGAAATCGAAGGCATCGTGGCCGTTGAGGGCACGAAGCCGTTCGAATTCGATCCGAGTCGTGAAGACAAGCCGGTCCTGATGCAGAATATCGGGTCCGGACTGATCAGTGTCGGAGTGACCTCGCTGGTGACGGCCGCCGTGCTGTATTTCTACCAAAAGAAGACAGTTCCGGTCACCATCTCCATCTCGGGAACCGAAGACCGCAAGGCGAAGGGTAATTAATAGCCGAAAGACAGGTGCGCCATGAGATTTTTTCATTATTCATTATTCGCAACTCTGCTGACTGTTTTCGGTTTTTCAGGTTGTGCCAAGCACATCTCGCTGGAGTCCTGTCCCGACGGCTCGTATTGCAAGGGTGGGATGAACTGCAAGGAAACCTTTATCGGCAGCGGCATCTACACTTGCACCAATGCTGGTTGCGGCAACGAAGTTATCGAGTATGCCGATGACGAGGAATGCGATCTCGGTACTGCCAACAGCGATGCACCCGGCGCTGCATGCCGCACGAATTGCCTGAGGCGCGACTGCGGTGACGGCATCCTGGATCCAGGTGAGTTGTGCGACGACGGGACCCACGACGATGGCACCGGTAATGAAATCATCAACCTGGCTTCAGACCCCCCGATTCTGGCCACCCGCCCCAACGCCTGCCGTGCAGAGGTCAACCCCGCGTTCCTGAACCTGTTTGATACGCCCGACCAGCCGCGCTACTTCTGCCGCACGGCGTTCTGCGGCGACGGCGCCCAGGACACAGGCGAGGAGTGCGATGACGGCAACACCGTCGACAATGACGAATGCAGCAACATGTGCGTGATCGCCACCTGCGGCGACGACAACATCAATGTCAGCGTCATCGGCGGTGCCGAACCCCTCCTCGAGCAATGCGATGACGGCGAGGCCAACGCCAACACGGCAGATGCCTGCCGTATCAACTGCCTGAACCCGGTATGTGGTGACAACATCACCGACGTGACCAGCGGCACCGGTCCCTCCGGCGGCCCAGAGGCCTGTGACAAAGGCCAGCTCAACAGTTTCGAGCCGAATCGCTGCCGCCCGGACTGCTCAGAACCGTACTGCGGCGACAACATCACCGACGACGATGCACCATGGAGCGAGGCCTGTGACGACGGCGAGATCAACAGTTTCGAACCGAACATCTGTCGTCCGGGCTGCATTGCGCCGCGCTGCGGCGACTCCCTGATCGACGACGACCCGATGTGGAACGAGGAAGCCTGCGATGACGGCGACATCGACGCCGGCGACGGGTGCAGCGCGTTGTGCAAGGTCGAGCTCGGCTGGTCCTGCCAGGGGCAGCCCTCGGTCTGCACGGAAGGCTGCGGCGACGGCCTGATCCGCGGCTCTGAAGAGTGCGACAACGAGACCGACTTCATCCCCAACAGCGGCGACGGCTGTTCGGCCACCTGCCAGATCGAGCTGGGCTGGACCTGCACCGGGGAGCCCTCCAACTGCACACCCATCTGCGGTGACTCCCTGCGCTTTGGCGCCGAAGCCACCGCCACGGGCTGCGACGACGGTGACACCGACGCCGGCGACGGCTGCAACGCCACCTGCTATGTCGAAGCGGGCTGGAGCTGCGTGGGCACCCCCTCGGTGTGCACGCCGATCTGCGGCGACAGCAACATCCTCGGCGCGGAGACCTGCGACGACGGCAACGCGACCGGCAGCGACGGTTGCTCCTCCACCTGCCGCACCGAACAGGGCTGGAACTGCACCGGCACCCCCTCGACCTGCCTGCCGATCTGCGGCGATGGCCTGATCCGCGGGTCCGAGACCTGCGATGACAGCAACACTTCTGCCAATGATGGCTGCAACTCCTCCTGCCAGCGTGAGACCGGCTGGACCTGCACTGGGGCTCCGTCGACCTGTACACCGTTGTGCGGCGACGGCCTGCGCGTGGGCGCCGAGACCCAGACGACCCGCTGCGACGACGGCAACCTGGCCCCCAACGACGGCTGTTCTGCCACCTGCGCGATTGAGCAGGGCTGGAGCTGCACCGGCTCCCCCTCCTACTGCTATGCCATCTGCGGCGACGGTCGCATCGTGGGCACGGAGCAGTGCGACAACAGCAATGCCCTGGGTGGTGACGGTTGCTCGTCCACCTGCCAGATCGAGCCCGGCTGGAGCTGCACCGGTACACCTTCAGAATGCACGGCGTCCTGCGGCGACGGTGTCATCCTGGGGTCCGAGCAGTGCGACGACGGGAACCTGGCCAATCTTGACGGCTGCTCCAACACCTGCCAGCGCGAACAGTACTGGACCTGCATCGGTTCGCCCTCAACTTGTACGACCCCGTGCGGAGACGGTCACCTTCGCGGCACCGAGCTTTGCGATGACGGCAACACCACCAGCGGTGACGGCTGCGCCTTCAACTGCACCCGGGAGACCGGCTGGAACTGCACCGGCACCGATCCCACGGTCTGCCTGCCGATCTGCGGCGACGGCAACCGCGTGGGCATCGAGGCCACCGCCGGCCGCTGCGACGATGGCAACACCAATCCCAATGACGGCTGCTCCGCCACCTGCACGGTCGAACCCGGCTGGAACTGCAGCACGGGAGCGCCTTCGACATGCAACACGATCTGTGGCGACAGCCTGATTCGTGGCGGCGAGACCTGCGACGACGGCAACACCACCAGCGGTGACGGCTGCTCCAACATCTGCGCCAACGAGATCGGATGGTCCTGCAACGGCGGCGAGCCCACCCTTTGCTTGGCGGTGTGCGGCGACAGCCGGATCGTCGGTCCTGAGACCTGTGATGACGGCAACTCCAACTCCAACGACGGCTGCTCCACCACATGTCTGACCGAGATTGGCTGGACCTGCAACAATCAGCCCTCGGTCTGTTACACGACCTGCGGCGACGGCCATCGTCGTGGTGCTGAAGTGTGTGATGACGGCAACATCATGGCCGGTGACGGCTGCGCGACCAACTGCATGAGCATCGAGCTCGGCTGGACCTGCGTGGGCACCGACCCGACCACCTGCACCACGACCTGTGGCGACGGCCACCGTCGTGGCACCGAAGTCTGCGACGACGGCAACATCCTGGCCAATGATGGCTGCGCGGCCAACTGCATGAGCACCGAGGAGGGCTGGACCTGCGTGGGCACCGACCCGACCACCTGCACCACGACCTGCGGCGACGGCCACCGTCGCGGCACCGAAGTCTGCGACGACGGCAACATCAGCGGTGGCGACGGCTGTGCGGCCAACTGCATGAGCGTCGAGTCCGGCTGGACCTGCGTGGGCCTGGATCCGACCACCTGCAGCCCATTCTGCGGTGACGGCCAGCTCGTGGGCGCCGAACTCAACGTGGGCCGCTGCGATGACGGCAACACGAACAACAACGATGGCTGCTCGAGCGCCTGCAACATCGAGGCCGGATACTCCTGCTCGGGAGTGCCGTCCACCTGCGCCCCGACCTGTGGTGATGGTGTGCGCGTCGGCGTCGAGTTGAACGTGGGCCGCTGCGACGACGGCGACACGGATCCCCTGGACGGCTGCGACGCCAACTGCAACGTCGAGGCCGGCTGGACCTGCGCCGCCGGCAACCCCAGCGTCTGCAGCCCGTTCTGCGGTGACGGTCTTCGCGTTGGCGTGGAGTTGACTGTCGGTCGGTGTGACGACGGCAATACCACCTCCTTGGACGGCTGCACGAACACCTGCACCGTGGAAGCCTACTGGACCTGCGTGAATACGCCTTCTGTATGTACAACGCCCTGTGGTGACGGACATGTCCGCGGTACCGAAGAATGCGACGACAGTCCCCCGGCTGAGAACGGCGACGGCTGCGATGGCAGTTGTACGATCGAGACCGGCTGGCTCTGCGTGGGCACCGACCCGACCGTCTGCAGCGAGGAGTGCGGCGATGGCCTGCGCGTGGGCATCGAACTGACCGCCGGTCACTGCGACGACGACAACATCGCGAACAACGATGGCTGCTCGAGCACCTGCCAGGTCGAGTTCGGCTATGTTTGCGACAACGCAACGCCTTCGGTGTGCGTGGAGGACTGCGGAGACGCGAACGTCGTCGGCGTCGAGGTGTGTGACGGGGCCAATCTGGACGGCTTCACCGACTGCACCGACCTTGGATTCGTCAATCCAGGCACGCTGACCTGTCTGGCCAACTGCTCCGATTACGACACTTCCTTGTGCGCGCCGGTGTGCGGCAATGGCATTGTGGAGCCCGGTGAAGCCTGCGACGACAACGGAAACGTCGGCGGCGACGGCTGCTCGAACGCCTGCGCGATCGAGTCCGGCTGGACCTGCACCACGGGAAATCCCTCGGTCTGCAATGCGTTCTGCGGCGACAACGTCGTGATTCCCACCGAGGAGCAGTGCGACGGGACCAACCTCAATGGTGTGGACTGCACCGATTATGACTATTTCAACGCGACGGGCCTGGCCTGCCTTGGCACCTGTCAGGGCTTCAACACTTTCGGTTGCTCGGCCTCCTGCGGCAACGTCGTCGAGCCTGGCGAGAGCTGCGACGACGGCAACACGACGGCGGCTGACGGTTGTTCGAGCGCCTGTGCGGTCGAGTCCAACTGGACCTGCACGGCGCCCCTCGGCGCCACCTCGGTCTGCACCTGCCAGAACAACGACGCCTGCCCCATCGGCAAGCGCTGCCTGTCGGGGAGTTGCACCGGCATCAACGGAGACAACTGCGCTGCGCCGTTCGGTGCAGTGGCCGTGACCAACGGTCACAACGGCAACTACGACAATACGCACCTGGCCACCACGATCACGACCTATAATTATGGTTCCCCGATTGCGGTCAACGGACCGGACATGTTCTTCAGCATCTCCGTGCCCAACGGAAGCTTCCTGGTCGTTGAGGTGGATCCCACCTTTGACGCCTCCATCGCACTGCTGAATGCTTGTCCCGCCTCCGGGACGGTGGCCCCCACCAAGTTCTCCGACCGCAACGGCCCGGGCCTCATGGAGCACCTGCACCACCAGAGCACTGTCAACGGCACCTACTATATAGTGGTCCAGGGCATGACCGCCCTCGATCAGGGGACATTCAACCTGCGCGTCTATCAGGGCAGCCTCAACGGCTTCAACGACGGCAAGGACGTCATCGTCAATGAGATTATGATCAATCCGGCCGGAGCCGACGGCTATCAGGAATGGGTCGAACTATACAATTTTGATACCCAGAACTACAACCTCAAGAACCACAAGATCGACCTGAACGGGACGAACTATGTTATCGGTGAGGACACGATCCTTCGTTCCGGAGCCTATATTGTGCTCGGTGGCAGCAACGAATCGGATCTCAACGGCGGACTTGACTTCATCGTCTGGGGCTGGAACGCCCAGGACAAGATTCCCAACACCTCCGGCTATGTGGCCCTCAGGGAGCAGAACGATGACAACTGCGACCAGGTCACCTATGACGCGACGTATCCCATCGTCGAGGGCTCCTCGCTGTCCCTGGATCCGGACTTCGACACAAAGGCCGGCAACAACAGCGCGGCCAACTTCTGCGCGGCCGACAGCAACGGGACGCCTCCGGACATGACCCCCCGGTTTGTCAATGATCAGTGTCCCTAGTTCCCCTTTCTGACGCTCCCTCCTTTCTCCCATGCTCCCCCTGCTGCTGTCCCTGTGGTGCCTGACCTCCCAGACGGCGGACTACGGCACCCGCAACACGGAATGGAACGGCTTTTCCCAACTCTGGGAGCTCGCCGGAGAGCACAGGATACCCATCGTAACCTCCTTTGAGCTGGACTGGTCCAGGCTCGACCCGGCCGTGCACACCCTGATGTTCTGGTCTCCGCAGATCTGGGTTCCCCCAGGAAAGTTGTGGGCCTTTCTGCATCAGGGCGGTCGGGTGATCGTCGCTGAGGACTTTCGCAACGGGGCCAACCTGTTCGTGGACATGGGGCTGATCCTGATCCCGGAGAAGGCCCGGTTTCCCAGTGCAGTCGCCATGGTTGACAACCATCCGCTGACCGCGGGCATGACCCGGCTGGTCACCAACCACCCTGCGTCATTTGTGCCCGTACAGACACCGCTGTGGGCCTTCCCTGATTCCGCACGTGCACTGGTGCTGGAGGTGAGCGTGGGTCCCGGCCGGCTGCTGCTGGTGTCCGACCCGAGCCTGCTGATCAACGACATGCTGCCCCGCGGTGACAACCGCGCCTTCGCCCTTCAGTTGATGCAATGGGCCAGCGCCCAGGGCCGCCGGGTGTACCTGCTCACGGACTTCTCCGAGCGTAATTGGCCGCGCTGGGTGGAGGATGAGAACTGGGATCGCCAGACCACGCAGCAGAAGGTGCGGGAGATGATCGATTCCGTGCGGGAGGCCCTTGCCAGGCATCAGACCGGAATCCGCGTGCTCGCGATCCTGCTCCTGGGGCCGTTTATTTATCTCGTGCTCTGGTTCTCCACCCAGGGGACACACATTCTCTCCCGAAAGCCGCCGACGCTGTCCACGAGCACTGAGATGAGCCGGCTGTGGCTGCGCATGCTGGCCCTGACCGAGCTCCTCTCACGCCGCCTCAAGACGCTCTCGCCGCTCTACAGCCTGCCGGCAAGGCAGATCCGTGCGCTGGCCCAGGAACACCTGCCAGACGACCCGGTGCTGCGGGAGCGCTTCATCCACATGGCGTCAGGACTGGAGCACTCGGGACTGCAGCAGGGAACGCCGCGACATGTGGATCATTCCCGGTTGCTGGAGTGGATCGACGTGGCCGAGGAGATCCTGCGGGCCTTTGACGAGCGCGACGAGCGGGCGCCTTCGGGCGCCTTTGAACCCACGAACATGGAATAACTGAAAACCGGTCAGCGGCGGGCGAGGGTGTCGGCGAAGTGCAGTTGCACGGTCAGGCGGTTTCCCTGGCTCTCCACCTGGATCCGTCCCGGCAGGGTCTGTGTGTAGACGATCAGGCGGGACTTGGTGCTCATCGGAACCACCTTGAGCTTGCGGATCCGCTTTCCATCACCGCCAAGGAAGCCGCTCTTCTGCAGGATGCGGGCACCCTCGAGATCGATGACCACTCCCGCGGGATCGGCCAGCGTGTAGAAATTGCGGGTGTGGGGTGGGGCGTCGAGCTCCAGCGTGAGGCGGCTGATGGTGCCCTTGGAGGAGTAGCGCACCGGCACTTCGCGGGTTTCCTCGGTGTCTGTGGGGGTGGAGGCAGGCACCGTCGTCGTCTCCGGAGGGCTTGGGGCCTCCTGCTTCACGGCGGAGTTGGCGGCCTGAAGGGAAGATGTCCGGATGCGCACATGGGCTCCGCGACTGAGGGGCCAGTTCCGCTCCGGACGCTCGAGGAAGCTGCTCCAGGTCATGGTCGCGGGGCCCGGACCCCGGGAGTGGTTCGTGTTTTCGGCTCCGAGGAAGCCGAACAGTCCCAGCCCTCCCAGGACGACCCCGAATACGATCAGGGTGGCCTTGGCGTTGAGCGGCCATCCGCCTGATGAGACGCCCATCGAAACGGGGTACGTGTCCGTCGGGACCTGCGGGGCCGGAAAGCGGGGTGCCCACGTGACGGGCACGGCTGAAAAGTCCTCGGGGGTGATGGCCAGTACGGCTGGCTGTGGCATGGGACCCTGCGGCAACGGAGCCGCAGCAGGTCTGGGCGCAGGAAGTGTTGTCGACTCCACGGGAATGCACTCAGCGGGTGATACGGAGTGCTCGGCCGTGCCGCCTTCAGCCGCCACAGTGATGCTGACCGGCCGCGTGAACTCCAAGGCCCCGGGCGCGGCCTCGTCGCAGATCGGCAACGTCGGTGCGAGCGTCATGGACGCAGGAACCGACTGCAGGATCTCATAGTCCCATTCGGAGTCGCCGTCGCCGGTGAGGATCTCGGACGAGGGGCGCCGCTGCACCAGCTCCTGTCCCCAGGTCTGCATCTGCAGTTCCAGGCCGAGCGCCAGTTCCGGGCCGCCGTGTCCCTGCGGCACGAACTGGATCCAGGAGATGCGGCCCTGCTCGGACAGCATGCCTTCGCCGCCCCGGGCCTGCACGGTCTGGCCGGGCTCGAACGGCAACGCCAGGGTGACCACGAGATTGCGCCCGTTCCACGACTCCAGCCGGCAGTCGACGGCAGGCTGGTCTTCGGTGGCCAGGCTGACCCGTGGAACGGCCAGCAGCATGGCATCCTCGGAAAGTTGCTGGTGCTGCTGGAAGTATTGAATCTGTGCGTTGTGCCTGGCGATGACCGTGCGGATTCGATCGAGGACGGCCGTCTGCATCCGGAGGAAACGCAGCCCCATCCCCGGAGGCGGCATCATGTCCTCCGGGCCCGGACGAACCCAGGCCACCTCGGCATGCACATGGAGCGGCTCGGGCTGGTCGCCAAGATGGAAGCAACACGCAAGGCGTGTGCCGATGCCCAGCGGAAACGCGGTCTGGATGAAGAACCCACCCTCACTGAGATCGAGCATGGAGAGAATGCGGGAAGGATTTCCAGGGCCGGTCTCACAGGTCACGGCCGTGACCACCGGTACGCGGCGGGTCGTCAGTTCGGATTGTGAAGTCACCATGGGTCCCCCGTTCATCCCATTGGACGTAACACGGTTTTACCGGAACGGCAAAAATGCAGGAAAAACAGGGGAAATGG
>Ga0180007_10002090_pt1 | contig 24640 bp, 28 predicted proteins | sample MM_PC_MetaG_FD_121122 | JGI IMG/M metagenome (GOLD analysis project Ga0180007, IMG submission 121122) | Groundwater microbial communities from the Aspo Hard Rock Laboratory (HRL) deep subsurface site, Sweden - MM_PC_MetaG | ecosystem: Environmental > Aquatic > Deep subsurface > Groundwater... | reverse complement strand
ATTCCTCTTTATTCCTCCATACTCTCTAATAGTTTATCCTTGTCTGCCTGTAACTGGGCTTCTTCGAACTTATCGCCCAGGTCAAGCAAAACACCTTTACTATAAATAAATAGGTCAATATTCCCAGTTCTATCCTCTACCCATTGTCTAATATCTGATTGATTCATTTTAATTTACGTCCTTTCTAAGATGTTTATTCATTTTTAATCCAGTTTGATAATACCTACTTCTTTATGAGACTCAATTTCTTCTATATGGTAAATACCATTTGCATCGGCATAGCCTATACACCCAGCCTTTTCTAACAGTATCCCCCAAGAGGAGACTTGTCCATTTATAAGTTTTTCTACCATTATTTTATCCTCAACCTTTATTTATCAAAATCCCGTCTAAATGATCGATCTCATGCTGTAGAGCAATGCCGAGCAAATCTCTACTCTTGTATGTAACTTCATTCATATTAAGATCCTTAGCCTTCACTTTGACAATCTTGTTTCTTCGAAGCACGAACGAAGATTTTCCTCGATTAATACTAAGACATCCTTCCTCCGAGGGAAAAGTTTGTTCAGATCTTTTCACTATTTCTGGATTGACTAAGAATACGATATCTTCATTGCTCCTAACACTGATTAATCGAATACTTTCCCCTAGTTGTGGAGCAGCAATACCAGGTATACAGGATTTCTTCATATAATATTGCATATCTTCAACCAAGGATTTAGGAATGTCTTTTTTTGAGATAATAATGTGTGATTTCCGATATAGTCTCAGATCTGGAATTTGTAGTATCTCTCTCATACAATCCTCGATAATATGTTTCGCTCTAAAGGAGAAAAATATGTCGGCCGATATTCAGACTTATATTTGAATTCAAATGCAGCGTCACATAAAGCTTCATTGGTACCATATGAAAACTCTCGCGCCATCATTCTGTCAGAAAGAATCATTTTTTCATAGGCTTTCATAGCTCTCCCTAACGCAATATTCCTACCTCTTTTCTTATTAAAACAATCTGCGGGAGAACAAATGGCTACTCCCCTCGCTGCAATTTCCTTGCCACGGAGTAGTAAACAACTAGTTATACTATTGTTCGGTGTTCCATTCTGAAGGTAATAAAAAACAGGTTTAAGGTCGTGCACTTCTAATTTCTGCTTATTTTTCACTGTCTCCTCCTTTTGTATTTTGGGATAAATTCTATCTTATAATTAAACTATAATACTATTACCTAAAAAAGTAAAAAATTTAATTAAGTATCTTTAAAATATATTTTACTTTTTTACCTTCTTATAGTATAATATAATTAGATAAGGATAAAAAGGAGATAGAAAAATGAGAAAGGTAATTAAATTAAACCACAATACAGTAGCAGTGATGGAAAATAATACGGTCAGTATAGTTCAACAATTATTCTCTAATAAAGCAGTTGTAGTAACTAATTTTGACGAATTGAAGCGAATAATCAAGGAGGGTAAAGAGGAGAAATAGGATAAAATGAAAATTAAAGTAAAAGCTGTAGCTGCCATCGCAAATATCCCCGACAAAAACGGCTCAGTACTAACTACGAATGATTTGCTAAAATTGGCATCAACTTCAGTAGGAAATAATATTACCTTAAACTTTGATCCCACAGTACCTCCGATTGGAAAAGTTATTGGTGCTGAAGTAAAAAAAGATAGATTAATTATTACAGCAATAATTGATGAACAAAATCTTGGACGTCATATTGTCCCAAGCTATAGTATTTTGATAAATAGTCGTTCTGTTGAAAAAGCACTAGCTTATGCCATTACCGACAAACCCGCCCAAGATATGGAAGGATCAACATTACTGTAGATGAGGGAATAGTCATCTTAAATAGGGATATAGAAGAAACAAAGATGAAAATAAGAATTGTAAAAAATCTCTGGGAAAGACCTACCGAACACGGAATAATAATTCCTATTGATAAGAGAACCAATTTACCTAGAAAAGGTAAGTGGGTCAATAAGATTTGGACTCCTGAAAATCCAGCATCCAAATAATTCTCAGCAGAAAGTGCGGTAATTACATATCTACTACATAATTTTTACTTTCTCTAAGATCGGTGGTATAATAAATTTAACTAAAAGGAAAACTATATATACTTATCTCCAAGTCACTTTTCCAGAAGAAAATCTCTGCAAGCTGAAGCCCACATCATTGGGCAATTCTTTTATTCCTTCTTTCACAGCTCGAGCAAGGAAGTATTGTCCTTTCCGAGCTTTTATTTTGCTTATTACCCGGAAAATGGGTTCTCGATATTCAAATTTAGATAACTTCGGACGCATCATTATCAATCTTTTATTCACATAATTAGCTGCATGCCCTTTAACTCGTGAAGGACCTACTAATGCACCATCTTTTCTACGATAACCTTTCCGTGTGTGAGCAGCACGATAAATGGTTTGAGTCCCTACAATTGGACGATCTTCAGGTATGCCTGCCTCAACGTCCCAGGAATAGGGAGCGCGATAATAAATTTCTGCTCCATTGTCTAGTTTGTTGACGATCCCGCTACGCTTGAGATTTCCAGTATTTACCGGAACTTACTCAGTAACAGGAGCTGGTATCTTGAGAAATATTGAAGGTTCTTTCAACATTACGTTGTATGCCATTGATTAGAGCCTTTTTAATTTCAGATTTTTGCTTCCTGTTCATTCATCACCTCCTTTTCATTTATATTCGTTCCAACTTGGTTAGCCGGTACGTAAGATCTTCTAAACGGAATTCTAATGTGAACGGCAAATAAGTCCTTCCACGATTTCTTCCCAGTAATTTTAATCTTGCATACGTAGATGGTTCTTCATACACTATTTCTAAGACAATATAATCTTGAGTTAAACTTTTCAAAGAACAATCAATATGCACTAAATCTCCTGCCCGTACGAGATACCAAATTGGAGCTCTAAATTTTGGCCAACCCATAAAACTTACTGCACCTCGTTTAGCCACCTCACTAGAGAGATCTAACAGAGCATCCGCCTTCAAGGCACAATCAGCATTAGAAGTTACTGTACTAATAACAATTCTTTCTTCTTTGTATAAATTAAGTTCTGTTTCTAAGGCCGTATTTGTAGCCGAACCTGACACAGCTACACCTAATGCGTCCTCTCCTATTACAGTAACTCGTGTTACGATTTCTTTAGGATATTCCGGAAACTTGTAATCCCCAGCCATAATTACTTCTTGACTTCCCGCAGTGCCTAGATATTTTATTGTTAGCCCATTATTCTTAGCTCCACCAGTAGGCCAGGAGCCTCTTCGTCTATATGTAAATACTTGGTTTTCATCTACAAAATAATCATACCCGAAACCTCTTTTCACTGTTATAGTGTCAATAGTCGCTTGAGCAGTAATTGTTGATGCACTCACTCTCAAATAAAATCTTGAAACAGCGTCTGGAGGAGCAGCTGCATGAGGAACTCCATTTGTGATAGTAAAAGTTGACCAATCATCTGGAGGAACTATTTTTATTTCACCATTTACGTCATAGCGATAGACTTCTGAAGGATGCAGCGTAGTCCAAGCACCGTTGTTATCATAATATTCATATAGTAATCCAGAGTAATCTCCATTTACTGTAAGAATATAATCTAATCCCCAATGAGGATTGTTTAATCCGTAGTATCGATAGTCAGCAGTATCGTCTAAGAAAACGAATACACCTGCTCCAGAAGCCGCAGCAGTGTTATCTACATAAGCGCCTCCTGAATTATCCCACAGCCAGCATGCACCTAGACTAGAATCTGACCAAGGATCTTCTATTGCTAGCTCTTCGATAGCCTTTAATCCTGTAATCGATGAACTAACATAATCACGATTAACTGTTTCTGAAGACCCAGAGGATTCTATATCCTGAGTGAGATTATTAATATAGGTATAATTTGTTATGATATCAGCGACAATTGCGCTTCTTGTCTGTGCAACATAATTGGAATTAAGTGTTCTGGCAGTGAGGTCGGTCATGTAGTCATAAGCAGTTATTTTCAGAGTCTGATCTCCACCCAAAGAAGATTGAGGTTCGATCATTTCAACTCTGCCGAAGAAGACTACAAGATTAGTTGCACGTTCCTTTATGCGAACGCGTTGATACTTGAAATACCTATCTTCTCGAGTATTATAGGGATTTGAAATAGTGATCTCGAGTTGTTTGGTGCGGGTAAGAATAGAGCTACTTAGAGTGAAGTCGATCCAATATTTTTCAATGGTCCAGGTTTCTCCAGTAAGTTCATTATTACTGAATTCAAAGACAGAACCTGTCCTAATTCCAATTGAAACTCCTCCGTAAGGAGCAGTTCCCCAAATACCTGTTCCGTATACCATTTAGTTTCCTTCTTAATTTTTCTTAGTCTTTAATTCGATTATAGTGGCTTCTAGACTAGTTATCTTATTTTAAGATTTTCTTTCTAGAGCATCTAGTCTTGCTTTTAAGTTATCTATTTCTTTAACTAAATCTCTAGCTGGTTCAGGTAGAGTAAGAAAGCCTCTAGTGATAAGTTTAGCCTCCAGATCAGCCCAGATCTTTCCGTGCTGAAGATCAAACTCCTTTTTAGTAAGTTTGTGCTTCTTATAGTAGGCTTCAGACAAGTTATCATGAAGGCTCTTACTTTCCTCTTTCATCTCTTTTTCTGTTAGCATTTTATCCTCACTTAATATACCCCAATACTTTTAAAATACAGTTTTGACTGCCCGTTCCTTTCCATTCTATTATGCCAGAAGCGTCTGATAAAACGACAACTACACGGTGAATAGTTATGCTAGCTCCTCCATATGCTTGTGCAACACTACCTAAAGCGGCGGCCTCGTAATATTCGTTCGCATCTCCATTCAGCCTGAAGGAGGTCTGCACACCCCAGGAAGTTGCCTTCTCCACTAATGCCAATATAACAAATGCTGAGTTAGCTCCAATTGTTGCCGATAAATCAAGGTCAGTCCAGGCTACTGGAGAAGCACCGTCAAAGACGGTTGTTTCAGCTACAGTTAAATCGGAAACAGCCGCGGTCCATTCGGGAGCAGCTGCTCCCTGTGTTAGATAATATCCAGCAGTTCCTTTTGCTAACCTAGCCCAATTAGCGGCATCCCTGTATATTATATCACCCTCCGTAGTTAGAATGCTTCTTAAGGCATATTGGGTATGGTCATCATCTGCGATACCGTCCATTGAGCCATGATCTACACTTATGAATGTTCTTCTATCTGTTATATCCGCATCAGCTATCGCAGTAGTAGCCGCAGCAACCCAAACTTCAGCTAAAGCGGTTCCTCCCACAGGAATATTTGGGGGAGCCGGAGAAGTAGTCACCGGACCAGTTTGTCCTGATGGAGCAGCAGCAGCAGCAACACCATCAGAAGTTGCAAGAGCGCCAGCGGCATTTAAATAGACAATGTCCTTACGAGGCAATGTTGCATTTGCAGCAGTAATATTAACATTTTGAACTGCTCCAAAAGTTGTTATTACAGTAGCTCTCCAAACAGAACCTGCAGCCACGTCTACAGACATATCTGGAGTAGGAGCATGTTCCGATACAGCACAGCCGGACATTACTCCATACCATTGCAAGGCTCTCTGTATTCTATCCCAATCGTTGTCGTATATTACCCAAGTATCTTCTACTGTCATTATGCTCTAGCTCCTTCAACAACAAAGGTTAAATTAAAATCCCAAACATCCGGTTTTTCAGCCGTCCTTGTCAGAGAGACAAGTTGTATTGCGCCTGTATAGTAATATGTACTTGTTTCGTATAATCTAATAGTACGATCAGATTCATACCAATTCATCGCAGCATCTTCCAAGTCCGTCTTATTGGCATATCCCGACGGGGCTCCAGAATCATCTACAACCCCAGCTAAGATTATCTTTTGAGGAGAAATACCAAGATCAATTACTTCTGTTGTGCCAGCCGGTAATCCTAATTGTGCAGGCAACCGATTAATGGAATGAGTTACAGAAACAGATTTTAGAATGAAAGTACGACCTGCAACAAGAACTCCGGTACTATCGTACTGCTCAATTTTAGTGTGTAGAGCCATTAGCCAATTCTCCGGACAATTTTCTCTATTTGTTTTTCCATTTCATCTGACGCTCTTACAGCAAAATTGAAGGCTTCTGAACCAACTGCATCTGAACCTACCGATATTATATTATTAATACTAATCCCCCCAGCAGATCTACCGAAAGCATTATTTCTAGAAGCTGGAATTACAGCCTCCCCTCTGTGCAAGAAAGCAAGCATGTTACTAGGTACAAATGGGGTCCCTGTCTGCAAGAAAGGTGCCGGTAGTCTAGAAGTAGATGGAGATATAGGTGTCCAAGGTCCAGTTACACCGAGTTTAGACGTAGAAGTTTCTCCCTCACCACCAGATCTAGCTACTGACGTTGTTCCACCACCAAATACAGATTGCCACCAACTAACAATCGGATCAATGACATGGCTAATAAAGGAGTCTTTCACTGTTCCCCATACACTCAGAGCAAAGTTACCGATGGTTGTCCACCATGCACTGACGGTGTTAATAAGGATGCCCCACCAATTTTCAATATTATTGATAGCAGAAGTCCACAAATTACTTACGTTAGTAACTACCCAATTCCAACCATTTTTAACTCCTTCAACCGCTCCATTCCACAGCCCAACGACAAAATTAACTACATCCCTCCACCAAGTGCCAACATTTACTATTAACTTATCCCACCAATTTTTTATATTTTCGATAGCATTTTTCCAATCAACGGTAAAAAGTTCTTTGAGCATTTCAATAGCACTTCCAAAACCGGGGAAGAGCATTGCCCAATTAACATCCATGAATATTTTTTTAAGCAATTCCCCCCAACCTTCTTTCTTAAAAATTACAAACCACTCTAAAAGTCTTTTGAGAACTTCGGAAAATAGAGGAATCAATGGAATCAGCATTACATCAACAAATGCACTCAAGGTTTCAAGAAAAGCGTTCATATAGGAGGAGAAGATCTTACTCTTCTTTAATAGTTGAGTAATGAATGAAATTCCACCTACTAATAATCCGATCCACCCCGCCATTTTGAGGAATTTACCGAAACCTAGTTTCTCAAGACCTGCTTGCATCCCCTTAGGAAGTTTTTTAGTGATGTCGTCTCTAGTAGGAGCCTGTCCAGCGGGACCTCTTTTACCGGCAGCACCACTAGTTGCAGTAGAAGTTTCATCCTCTACTATCATTCTATAAACAACTTCATCTGGCATTATCTATTCCTCTTATTATCCTCATTTTCTTTTGCATTAAGTTCTTGGAGTATTATGTAGTACTCCATTACCTCGATATCATTCATACTCTGCAACGCAGTAAATGAAAATCCTTCTTTTAGTAATTGCATATCTATTATCTTTCTAACAAAAAGAATATCGCCAACCTCAGTTTTACCTCTTAGGATGGATCGGATTCTTCTTCGAAAAAATCCTGGTTTTCCATCTCCTCAAAAGGACCAGGAATAAGTTTCTCTAATTGTCGACCTAATTCCTCGTCAATTTGAGATAAAAATACTCTGTCAGTCTTACCCCAAGGAGCTTTGACAATCATATAAGCTAAACATTCTTTGTTATAATTGTCTAGGTTAAATCTAGCTTGATTATCTGAAGCGTATGACATACATTGAGAGAGGATTTGATTCTTCTTACTCCAAGTCATAGGTTTTATAGTAAGAGTGTCTTCTTTCCCCTTATACTTGATTGTCACATCATGTTCGGACAGGTCCATTCTCCACAAATCTTGCATCACATTACTCCTTTTATTTTCTATTATACTACGTTGTAGAACCAGTTATTTACTGAATCCACAACAGTAATTTGAGCTGATCGAGCTATAATATCTAAATCTATCGCAACTTGCGGATCTCCTACTAGATTATGGGGAGCAGAACGAATGAAACAACCTTGAGCATCTCCACCAGCCGCAGCACTACTTGGAGGCAACGTGAAAGTTATTGTATCGCTAGCAGCTCTAGTAAGCACCATGGAAGCGTCAAAACCTTTGAACAATCCGTCAACCGCAACTCCTTGATTTGTTCCATATTTGACCAATTCATCAAACATTGTACTATCAGTAATATCAATCGTCACACCTAAACGATACTCTCTTCTACCTTCTATAATTTCGTATGGGAGGTAGTCATTAGCGTCATCAGTAACGTAGTATTTAGGCTCTAAATTATTTGAAACTTCCAAAGAAAACGATTTAACTCTAGCAAATTCAGTTCCCCATAGAGTCAATGCTCCGTAACTAAAGATATATGGTTCTGTCGTAGGATATTGGAGAGTTGCTGCTGCAATACCGGCGTCTTCATCAACTGCTACTGATCTAAATATCATTTCATCAAGAGACATCCGCAGTTGTTCTCCTTCTGATGCGGTATAGGTAGCTCTTCCTACTTTTCCTCCACTCCAACGCCGAATAAGTTCGCTATTTCCAGAAGCATCAAACATTTCGTGCTGCATAGAAAGTGAACCTAATTGAGAAGTTTCGTGTATTATATGTGTATAAGGAGCAATAACTTCATTACATGCAGCAGCAGTAAGATGAGAATATAATAACGGATAATCAACCACTAGTGTAGGAGCGCCAGCAATACTTGTTATTTTTCTGACTTCAGCAGTTGTAGTTGCACTATTGACATCTATTTGAATGTATTCATCATTTTCATATCCTGCAGCATCACTAAGAATAATTGAAGTCACTCCAGCGGCATGAGCTCCATTTAATGTCCCCGCACCAGTTTCTGCATCAGTTCCGGTTGTGCTTACTCGGCCAATAGGAAAATGCATAGGAGCTCCATTTAAAAGCCAAATATCTGGAACACTCCCAGAAAGGGTTAATTTTCCTCGGTAGTTGATATAGAAATTCCTATATGAAGCATTTCCTAAAGCCCAAATCGACGCCCAATCTATTTCAGGGTCAGGCATTGTCGCTGTTTGAACAACTCCAAAAGTTGAAACTAAATAAGCCGTCGCTTGAGATGTTCCATATGTCACCTCGGGAGCGAAGGATAATGCCCAATTTTCTCCCCTAACGGGAGCATCATTTAACGCCATGATATACCTCCTACGGTGTTTCTACTGCGTGGTATTTCCCCACATCTTCAAAAGTTACTCTAATTTGACCTTTCCACATACGTAATTCTTCCTGAACTAGTTCTGTGAAACCGCCGTATCTTACTAATTGATAGCTATTATTTGTTATATCGTGCATCTTGTATATTAATATCCGCCGAATTTCCTGTTTAATATCATGCAATCTCTGTCTACCACTTATTGTTATTATTGTCAGGATTAAATTATATTTAAAATCCCAATATCTAAAGGTATCTCTTGGAGTAGCCTGTTCTCCTGTAACATCCGGTTGTATAAGTACTAAATCAACTGCTTGAAAGTTATGCCTTCCAATAGCTGCATCAGTATCCACATTTACATCTACAAATGTTGGTTCAGGAATACTACCAGAATAAGTATCCCATTCTGTACTCAACATAGTTGAGATAATCGTCGAGGGAATTGGCTCACTAACGTACACCATTATTTAAGTTCCTCTATTACTATTATACTAAAAAATGGCAATCTTGTAACTATCCTAAATAACTTCCCATCCACGTAAACTCTCCAATCCGTCCTCAACTTCTATTGTCCATTGGTCTATTTTTTGTGAAATAGGCACTCGATCAGAACCACTTATCGCCCAAGCACTGTAATCATGAGAGCGGAATAGTTCAATTGCTGCCATTTTAGTAGCAAGTAATTCAACCTCATAGCCTCTTTCATCAGTATCTTTGTCTCTGCCCCAAATGTAAGTTATTTTAATTGCTTTAGTGAATTCTCCTACTCCCCATCCCCACCAATGTGGTCCTACATAGGCAAGTCGTGCTGGAAGTAAGAAGTACCTAGAGAAGTAAACCATGCCTTCCTCTGGAATAAAGAAATAATCATTCTTCCTATCATCTTCACTGCCGGTTTTGGTTTCAAATGAAGCTCCATCCCAGATCTGAAGACTTATTACATCTCTGACATTGTCCTTGCGGAGTCTTATTCCAGAGAGATTAAATCCGTGGTACTCATTTGTCTGTAAGTTATATCTCCAACTTTTTTTAACCCGATAATCAAGTCTACTTTCAACACTTCTAATAGTGTCTTCAACTTCTGCAAGAGTAGGCTGGGTAGAGGTTGAAAAATCTGCTATTTGAAGAGCAGCTGATACTCGACTTGGAGTAGTATAATGTGCGTAAGGAACACACTGTATTTCATTCACTGTGGCTGCAGTCGTTATTGAAGCAGCACTAACTCTCAACCAAAATCTCGCAGTAGTATCTGGAACAGAAGCAACCGCATGAGGTTTGGTTGTACTAAAGGCAACAGAAGCCCAATTAGGAATTGGTTTTAATATTACATAATTATCGTGAGTAGTGCTATTCAAACTACTGTCTACTTGAGGGATTGTTCTAGCCCATGAGTCGGCATCCGCAGAATCGTCCGTGTATTCCCAAGTCAATGCACCCAGTGAACCCGCAACAGCTAATTTGAATATGACAGTACTAACTCTCCTAGGGAAACCGAAATATTGATAATCACTGGTTTCGTCCATCAATTCAAAAGCAGTGCCGCCAGCAAGTTCGGCCTCCACGGAATTGTTTATGAAAGCAGTAGTACTATTATCATAAAGCCATATACTCTGAAAGTGATCCATTATTTATACTCCAAATAAAAACCGTTGTTTTTGGAAATTTGTAGTAATTGTACTTGCAGAAAGTTCATTTCTGTAGACTGTGACCAAACTTATTCCTCCATCTAAGTAAGTAACATTAACTAATCCTAACCTAAATGCTGACATAGTAACATCTGTTGTTGAAGTAATAGCAACATGATTCCATGTTGCAGCTGTAATTGTATTAGTATTTACACCATTAATATAGCAATCATCCCAACTGCCATATGCCATAGTACCTGTGCCAACACTAATTCCAGTTGCAGCTAATTCTTCTAAGATACTCTCGGAAGTCGTATCTAAATTAATCCAAAACTCTATTGTTCTAGCAAGTCCTATATTGCCTATTGTAACTAATTGAGAACTACCGGATACAAAATCTAAATACCAAAGGTTGCTCGGTAATTTTGTCCATGTAGGAGCATTTGTGAAGACTCCATCGTTACCATATCGAGAGATATCTTTCATAGTTGCTGGCGGCATTGTAATACCTTTGAAATGCATGGATTCAAATAAAATACTTCTTGCCTTCATATCATACTCCAAATAAATGTTTTTCTCGGTTAAAATGATTCAGGATTTCAGTAGCACTCAAGGCTCGGTTGTAAATTCTGGGTAATGCTTGATAGCCAACAAAGTATGAATCATAGGTATTATCGTTCTTTTTTCTTCTGCCTAATTCCACAGTAGTTCCAGTTACTATGTTAGTTGTATAGGCATCGCCATCCGTCTGGACTCCGTTTACTGCAATCCTGAGTTTAACTTTATCGTAAGTTGCAACTACGTGAGTCCAGGTGTTACCGGCATAAGCATTAAGCGCATACTTTGATGCTGCTATATCAAACCTAACTAAATTAGCATAGATGAAAATTCTCCAAACAGGCATGGCATCGGTTTTCTGATTAGAAATTACAACAGTATCCGCATTTGCGGGTGCATTAAACCATACTTCAACTGTTATTGCAGTAGTAAGTCCTGTGATTGAAGCATCAGTCCCACAACTAACATAATCATCTGCGACAGGCCCAAACCGTAAACCCCAAAGCCCACTAGGCTCCCTCACCCAAGTAGCTCCATCTATTGTGCCATCATTCCCATAACGCGACTTATCCACTAATGTAGTAGGGGCAACAGAGCCTCTATTAACTTCACCGTTTAGTACTAATCCAGTAGATCTGGTAGAGATACCAACTGTCACTTATTCCTCCTCTGGTGCAGGCGTTGGCGTAGGAATATCTGCCTCTAGGGCAGCTATAACTGTACTGATACGCTGAATTTCATTTTTGTTTGCCTCAAGTGCCGCCTTTAGCCCCTCATTATCTCCTTTCAATTTCCTTCGTCTTGTTTCCAAAGCACTCTTTCTATTTGCAATTTCTATTTTTGTTTCTTCGCTTATTGGCATATTAATCTCCTAAATTATTTAGCCTTAGAAACCACATTTATTTGTGTAATTACGCAAGAATACCTCCACTTACTACTGCTCTGTAGGTTGCTATAACAATCACAAAACATTCAGCATCTATATGGAGACTACTCGCCGCATCAACTTTCAAAACTGCGTATTTCATATCATACTCCAAATAAATGTTTTTCCTGATTAAAATGCCCTGCTACAACGCTATCATAAATGCGGATTAAAGCCAATTTACCATTAAAATCTTGAGTGCCATCACTAGAATTTCCAATCCACAAAGTAGCTGATGCTCCCCTGATTGTCGCATCCTCTGTTCCTGTTTGAGTAACATCATTCAATTTCAGTGCTAAAGTTCCTGCGTTATTCGTGCCAAGGAAATGTGTCCAAACACCAAGCGTATAAGCACCCGATTTGCTGTGTAGCACATTATCCGCATCCCGATAAGACAAACAGATGTTACTCCCTAGTAAATCAAGACCTACACCGTTCCTATCTAATTCTCCAAGTGAGTTTTGTATGATAGTATGAGTGGAAGGTGCAGCAGTTATGTTAAACCAAAACTCAAAGGTATAAGTCCCCGTGTAAGTTACAGCATCAATCCTAGTGGCTGTGACAACATCATCAGTGCCATCAAAATCCAATACCCAAAGTCCACTAGATTCTCTTACCCAAGTAGCTCCATCTATTGTGCCATCATTGGCAGGCGATGCTCCCGACCTATCATAAATTGTCGCCCCGCTATAAGGGTATCCAGGAAGATACAAAACAGCATCAAGGTCTCGGTCAATGTCTATACCATTCTCACCAATAATAGAGCCTCTCTGGTTCACTATTGGTATTATTCGTTTGCCTTTTATAGCTATCATTATATCTCCTTTAGGCTAAGGCACCACCGCTTACTACTGCTCTATAGGTTGCTGTGACAATCACGAGACATTCAGCATCTGCATCACCACCAGCAAGAGTTCCCTCTATCTCCGTTCCAACGGGTATGTAGAGTTGCCCCATCCAAGCAAACTGAGATTCAGGCGTTAGACTGGCTACAGGGCAGTCGGCAGCAGTCATGATTATCCCCGGTTCTGCATCATCAGTGGCTATGGCTATACTGGTAATCGGGTCGCCGTCTGTGATATCCGCCGTAAGAGGCATTCTGATTATAAGAGACTCAAGAATCACCGCTTGTGTAGTTCCTGTAAGCAAGACATCTGTCCCGGCGCCTGCCCCGGCTCGGAGTAAGTCCCAAGTAGTTGTTACTACCTGCTTGACTCCAGCCTCTAGTTTGGCTGCCGCATTCCTTACTCCTGTCACCACACCATTTGTCGAAGTATCAGCTAGGATATCTGTAACATTACCCTGCATTGTAGTAATTGTTCCTGGAATAGTTGTACTTGTATCTTCCACAATTAGAGCTGTTTCTGCTTTGACTGCTGCTATATCTGCAGATACATCTGCTGCCGGAGTTCCTAATTTAGGCTGCATATCAGCAGTATCTGCAAGAACTGCTGTAACGTCTGCAGGAAGATTAGCCGCATCCAATTCTGCCATTCTTGCTGCGGTTATTTCACTTAGTAAACCTACTGTATCTGCCATTTATCCACCTCTTTGTGCATCTATGATGCGATAATCTAATGTATTAAATCCTCCACCCACTGCTGCCTGGGTAATTGTTATTATTACATCCTGCTTTGTATAAAATGTATCTGGAGTAGTTTGAGTATTGACCGTTCTAGGAAAAGGGACGGCCGGTCCCGGATTTGCTGGTAAAGCTGCTGCCAAAAATGTTTCTTCATAAACTACTGTATAAGCAGTACCATCTGTTTTCACTTTAACTTTTACTGTAGTATCCTCTCCAGCACCAAAATTAGCTGCAGTAAAGTCTACATAACCCCCACCGAAGAAATATGGATGTGATGAACCAGTAACTTCATATAATGTTTGCTCAGTACCATCACAAACTATCGAAACTGTCGAATACTCCGCAATATCTAACTGTGCTTGATGTTCTTCCATTACATCTTGAATTGTATATGCGCCACCACGGATAGTAAGGATTTCATAGAGCATCGGATGGATAATCATTACTTGATCACCAACAATATGTGCAGCTGAAAATGCAGCGATAGTGAAAGTCCCTGCCGCTGTAGTGTAGGCACTTATCAGACGATATTCATTTTGAGGAGCTGCGTGAGCACCGGCATCATCCCTGACTATATAGGCGTACCAGTTATCAAAGAATCCATCTTCATAACCAATCAGATTAGTAGAAGCAAACGAAGTAACATTGGCCGCAGTAGTAATGTCTCCAAAATATATTAACCCTTGTTGTGTAATAACTTGTTTCAGCATAGCAACTACTGTATCGGTTCCAGAGAGAATTCCTGTTGCTTGCGTGCCGTCTCGCTGCCCAATTATTGTATGGACAGAATCATCACTATCTGCGGGAGTTTCACCTACTCTTTCTAGAATAGATCTCGCTAATTCAATTAGCGTATCTGTCCCATCTGAGGCAACATTCATAGCGATTGCCGCATCATCTCTTTGACCGGTTATTGTCAATAATGAGTCATCTGGATCTGCTGGAGTTGCTCCTAAACGTTCTAGAATTGCTTTGCATAATTCTACAATGGAATCAGTGACTGCTGGCGCAGCATCCATTGCAGGAATAGCTTCTCTTCCATATCCTATAGTATCTCTAAAATTCATCCAACCAACCTCCTAATATGAATCTTATTTTTATTTAAAGTCCTGACCCACGCCAGGCTGCGCTTCTTGCGAAATATGCTCCTTGACTACTAGCACTAGGTGATGATGCAGCTGGATCTATGTATGATACCAAACCCCACCACGCATCCGTCACATTAGGAGAACCTGTAGGAGTAACACACATATGAAATTCATTCCCCGCAACTAATGTATCCGTGTTTACCGTGTCATTACCAGTTGTAGCTATTCCAGTTATTGCAACTGATAGATTTCCAGCTCCTCCAGCAACTCGACTTGTAAAGGTATACACTGCTACACCACCAGGTGCAGCTATTAATTCAACATAAAGCTTTTTCATTATACAAGCTTGCGCTAATGCTGTAATTTCAGCTTCTGTGCCGTTCCACATAAATCCATCTAAACCACAAGTCGGATAATTGTATTCTACAGTGCCGTTGCTTAGATTATCAGTTGTTCCCCCAAGGATAATGCTCTCCCCGTTAATAGTAGATGTAAATTTCATTCCCCAAGAAGCAATTGGTGCAACTCCAGGTCCATTTTGTGGTTCACTTCTTAATGAAACCTTGTCTCCCGGAGCTACTACAACACTATGTACAGTATCATTTGCTGTAGTATCATTTGCAGTAACCGTACACGTTAGTGTTTGGGCCACTTCACCAATCATCAAAGTAAATTTGTATCCGGCGGGAGGTACTCCTGGATCCGAGGTAAGACTGATATATAAATCTGATATAGAACCGTTAGTGGGAATAACTTGATAATGATTTGATGCATTAACAGACCACGTATTGCCACCCATAATTTCAGTATACCCTGTATTAGAAGGTAAGAGCGCATCATTTACATTGCCTAGAATCAGGCTCTCATTCGCAGTTGTACCTTCAAACATTACAGACCATTTAGCAGTTGCTGCTGTAGGATCCCCAGCAGTATCTGCCATAATACTAACTATGTCTCCTGCAGATACTGCAAATTCCGTAACGAGATCAGAGCCACTTGCATCTAAGTCGTGAATATGAACATGTGGACACCCCACAACCGAACCATTTACCCTAGCATAAAAGTCTCTGTCTTCTCCTATCCCCGGAGCTGCAGACAATTCAACATAAAAGTTCTTTAACACCCCATCAGCAGCTATTACTTGATGCATAAAAGTTTCGGGGGATCCAAAATCTTGTGGTCCTACGACATGTGAATATGCTGTTGATGCGGATAAAGGATCTAATACCCCACCGATTAATACTTGTTGCATTATTTACCTTCTATTATCCATTCTTAGAAATATTATTAAAATTAGATACTTTTGCATTAGTCGTTTCCATATCTTTTAACTCGGATTCCCAAATTATCAAAGTAGTGTATCCCCGAGATTTGAATAAATCAATTCTATCCTGCGGATTATCATTTTGGTGCCAATAGTCTCCATAAAGCTCTATCAACTTGTGGTCTCCATTCCAAAAATCTGGGCATTTTCCCCCTATAATAAGCTGCCCATCCCCTACAAATTTCCAACTATTATCTATGGATTGCAGTAAAATCTCAAATCTACTTTCTGATTTATTTTTTCTAACATGTCTCGATTTCATTTGTTTCCTAACATACTCTTGTTCTTGCCACTTCTTTAACGTAGCCTGTCTGCACTTTTCGATAGTATTCCCAGAAACCTTCGCCCCTTTTCTTGGAGAAAGTTTTCCTTTTTTCGACGCACCCATCTTCTTAATAGTTTCTTCAGAATAGCATCCTACCTTATTCTTATTCCAAGGTTCAATACCATTGTCTTTAATCGCCTTGCGAGCTTTTTCAAGAATGCTTTTACGAACTTCTAAATCACGAGAATTATTCTGTTTTTCAACATATATGAGATTCTCCCAATTAGCCCTTGACCTCCTAGAACAATCTTCACAGAACTCTATTGTTCGTTCCCGGCCTTTCCTAGACTCAGAATTTTTTAATACTTTTTCGTCCGTTTCATTAGTTAAGCCCAGATTCCAAACAGTAAGTTCCCCACTAGAAAATTTTCTTTTCTTTGTGGATGAATTTTTTTCACCAGATTTTCTTAACCTGCCATCAATCCTTTTTGTCAGACCTTTATTCCAAACCGCTTTTGTTCTTGTGTATATCCCCCTAGGCATTTATCAAACCTCTATCCATTCTTACTTATCGCGAAATGGTATTGTCCTAAAATCTCGTACGGCCCCCCAGCGCTAGCTTGAACAGTTACTTGTAAATCATCACCGGCCAGTTGCTGTTGACCAAACATATCCATAAGTGAGAAATACGTTCCAAAATTGTTAGTATCTATTGTGAAGGTTTGAACATTGACTGATATGTCATTTATAAGTTCATATAATCTAACGGAAACTGTATTAGCACCTGGATCTGCACATTTTATTCTGAGTGAATTTACTATGTAGCTTGAGATTGAATCATTAAGATCAAACACATCAGTCTCTGAAGCTAAAATAGCATTTATTGTTACTGCCACATCTGGTTGTTGGTTCCAAACCCAAGGTCTCCAAGCTGATCTCAATAGAAAATCATCACCAGCATCTGGTACGTTTAGAAAAGCGGGATATACCTCTAATGAATCTGCCGCTTGACTGAATGTAACTACTGGTCTAGCTTGTCCTTCGTTTTGACCGTTTATTGAAACTAGAAGAGCACCCTTCCACCAATCATCTGTGGCTTGAGTAAGAGCAGCTGCGTCTATAATTGTATCTGCATCTGATCCTGCATCAGCTTCTATTTCTAAAACACCGTAGCCTAACTGAACTTGAATATATTCTTCTCTTTCAAGAACTGAACCATCATCATTCTGAACTACATTTGAAGAATCGAACGCATTATTTGCATTGTCTGCACCTATTGCGCCAAGCACTGAAGTGGCTGCGTCAGTGACGGTTACACCATCTGTTCCGAGGGCGGTCACTAGATTAGATGCGCCATCGTCTTCAAAACCTGTGCCTGTACCCGTAGGAGTGATGTTAAGAGCTGCAATCATACCGCGTAGAAGTCTAACAATAGAAACTGTGTCAGCGGCTACACTAGCAGTATCAGTTTTATTACCAACCACATCCTCTGGCCAGTAATTACTTGTTGCATCTGTTGCTGGTACAGGAACTTTATTCCTGCCTAGAAGAACATAAGTGCTACCATTTCCGGTTGCATTTGGAAATGCTGGGTAAACGATTACTGAAGTATTTTGAACTGAATCCACAACTGGACGTGATAATCCTGCATTTGCTCCAGATAGCATCAAAAGTATTGAGCCTATCCAATAGTTATTGGTTTCTGTACGTCCTGTATCGGCTAGTGTTGTGGTGTCGCCGGCTCCTGTAGTCAGTCCTTGTACGGCAATTAAAGAATTGAATAAATTAGCTCCTGAGCCGTCTTCTTCAAATCCTGTTAGTACAGTAGCATCCGTAACACCTATTGCAGATTGCAATGCTTCGATCCTTTCTGCTACGGAACCATCAATATCTGGTAGAACTGTAGAACTATCATAGTCACCGACTAGTGCTTGAATGACTGAAGCATTTCCTATGTATTTCTTCCAGTTATCAAAATCTCCTTGTGTGTCATTACCGTCTGTGCCCGGTGAATATGCTTGTAAGAAGCAAGCTGCATTTGGCTCGATATATTCACTTGGATCTTCGTATTGGGCTATTAATACCCATTCGTAGTTTGGAGATTGTGATAACGAGTAATATGTTCTCCACGTATTATCTAATCTTTCTACTCTTAGAGCTACTGTTGTGTCTGTTATAGAACTTGTTACTACTTCGCCTTGGGATACATTGTTAAAAATCGCTCCTGTAGCTATCCTTTCTGCAGAATTATTCTTCTGCCTTTGGACATATAGGCGATTTGTGGTATCATATGTAGAATTGGAAATTTCGATACCCGCTGATGAATAACTAGCTACTGAGCCAACTATAGTAACATCAACATCAACTATCCAAGTTGCAAACTTAGCTGGAGTAGGATTAGCTTCGTATGCTGCATACATTGCGGCAGCTGCGCCAACACCTGGAACGACCTTTACCATTAATTTATCTGCAGTTGTCGTGTTAATATCTGCTGAACCGCCTGCGGCACCGTTTAAGTAACCGGCATTCCATCGCTCTGTATCAGCATCGGCGTCAGCTACGTCAAATTCATCCCAATCAGCCATCCAAGTAGTTTTCTGTAAGCTATTAAGCTTCTTCATGATAGCTGAACTTCCACCTATAACACCGTATCCCGTCATTGACGGTATCTGGTAAATTTGACCTGAAGCGGCAGGAATTTCAATAGCGCAAGAAGCTGTTATATATCGTACAAGATCGCCATCTTTCCACGAAGCAGCGGGGAATGTATATGGATAGTACGCGTATCCTGCTGCTTCTGTCATGGCTTGTGTTGTTACGACATTTGTCCAATCTGTATCAGAACCTATCCTATAACGTTGAATGGTTACCGTTGTCCCTGAGTATTCTGTAGTTTGAATTACATCGGCACCAGGTCTGAGATTGTGAAGTGATAATCTAACAGATTCTATGGAATCCGAATCAACTTGTGGTGAGCTAACAACTTCTAGATTTGCTTTTACATAAGGCATGTCAGCTAACGATTGCTGTGCAGTACCATCCAAAAATACTGCTTCAGTTACACCGGCTATTGCTTCATAAAGATTTGTGCCTGTTCCATCAATTTCAAATCCTGTTCCAGCTGCAGGAACTATTCCTAATGCAGCAAGTATTCCTCGAATAATTCGCATTAATGAGGCAGAACCAGACGTAATGTCTGCGGTATCAGATTTATTACCGAGAACATCCATCATAGTTAAGTTGTTAGTGCTATCTACACCTGTGACCAGAGCTCCATCATTTGCAACAATTATATATGCCACAGTTCCAGTTGCAGCAGTAAACGGATGGTCTGCATCCATTGTGAATACACCGGATGTAGTAGTAAAATCAGCAATTAATCTCGGTTGAAAGGCTACATCACCAGTAAGCGGGATTAGAATTTGTCCATTAAACCAATCACTTGCTTTAGCCCCCTGACCGGTATCAGCAGGGATTGTTGCTGAACCCGTAGTGAATGTACCTTCGCCTATGACCCGTGAGCCGAGAATACCTTTCACCAAACGCATAACTGAACTTGTAACTACATCGTAAGTGTAGTCAGCTGTATCTGCCTTAGCCCCAACTGCTTGTTCCACTGTCTGGTCGGCAGTTGAATCAGTACCAGGAATAAGACCTCCGTCTGCTGCTACTATAATGTAAGCAACTGAGCCTGTAGCCGCAGTAAATGGATGGTCAGTATCCATCGTAAAAACACCGGTTGTGGTGGTGAATGTTATGATACGTCTAGGCTGGAATGCAACGTCACCAGTTAATGGGATTAAATATGAACCATTGAAATAATTAGTAGCATACGCCCCTATCCCGGTATCGGCTGGAATTGTAGCCGAGGAAGTTGTAAAAGTTCCTTCTTCGATAACTCTGGAACCTAATATACCTTTAATAAGACGTATTACCGAACTTGTAACAACATCGTGTGTATAGTCTGCAGTGTCAGCCTTTGCACCGACGGCTTGTTCTACTGTTTGGTCTGCAGTTGAGTCTGTGCCAGGGATTAACCCTCCATCCGAAGCCACTATGATATATGCCACAGTCCCAGTAGCCGCTGTGAACGGGTGATCTGTATCCATAGTGAAAATGCCGGAAGTAGTTGTGAATCCTACAATGCGTCTCGGTTGGAATAACACATCTCCTGCAATAGGTATCAAATAACAGCCATTAAAGTAATTGGTAGCGTACGCGCCCAGTCCGGTGTCCGCGGGTACAGTCGCGCTCGAAGTTGTAAAGGTTCCTTCCTCAACAACTCTTGAACCGAGAATACCTTTAATTAATCGTATTGCTGAACTAGTCGTTACATCAAATGTATAATCAGCAGTATCAGTCTTGTCTCCAACAACATCCATTACGGTATTGCTGTTAGTACCGTCTGTAGCTGGGACTAGAAGCCCCTGAGAACCGAGAATTACATACTCCACTGTTCCAGGTACCGCGGTAAACGGGTGTTCAGTATCAAGTGTAAATATACCACCAGTATTTGCAAAATCAACAATCAATCGTGGTTGATCTGTTATAGCTCCAGCCACTGTCATTAGCCAACAGCCATTCCAGAAGTTATCTGCTTCTGTTCGTGCAGTATCAGCGGGTACTGTAGCTGAAGAAGTTGTTAGTGTTCCACGAGCAAGAATCTTATAGCTAGCTGCCTCTTCCTGAATCATTGTGAAGAATACTGCCGTTGAGAGATCTGTTCTTATTGCTCTTGTAATTCCGCCATTCTGAGCCACTGTAAATTCAGCAGTAGTTGCATCAATTGTAAATGTAGTAGGAGTATCTATTGAAGCAATTGTATGCCATTCACTTCCCGAGTCATCATCATATATTCTAACTAACCAACCAACTTGCCATTGATAAGCGTTGTCTACTGTAACAGTCGTTCCACCGGCAGTTACAGTAGCTGTCAATAATTCAGTGGGCTCTTCATCTGTTCTAATATAGCCACCACTGAATGTTACTTTAGCTAAGTCTCCCGTATCCCAATCAGCTTCAGTAATTGTGTATGAAGCATAAATTGTTCCGGCTGATTCACTAGCAGTACTAGAACCTACAATGCTTGTGGTGGCGGCAGCTCTAACTCTATCTATAGTATAGTTTCCAGGAATTATCTCAGTAGTATCTGGAGGAGCGAAATCAGAATTAAGCTCTATTGCCCATTGTAGAGCTTGACCAATTTCTCCAACAGCAATTCCTTGCTTTGCATATTGCTGTGTCTGACCTTCAAGAGCCTTAACATTAGCCCAAAGACCGTTTATTCGGGAATGAAGTGATCCGACATCTCCCATAGAAACTGGAGCTTCAGTCGGAAAACCTATAATATCAGTAAGACTGTATTCATACAAAAGTTCCAGATCATCTATATAAAATGTTCGTCCGTTTGAAAGATTCGTAAAACCTATTTCATCAATAAGTTCTGGATCCCAAGTAGTGCTTCCCTCAGCTGCAAAAGTAGGATTGCTTTCCTCGTTGTCAGGGTCTAAATCAACTACATGTTCTGTGTATTTGCTTTGTGCTACATCAATATCCCAATAGCGATAATGATTTGCATCAGAGGCATCTTGTAAGGTTACACGAATAGTTTCGGTACCAGAATCTGTTGTCCCCCGAAACTTTATATAACGAAATCTTATGCCGTTATGCCCAGGAAAAGGATAACCGAATTTAGCTCTATCTAAAGCATGTATAATATCACCGGCACCACCAGAAACAACTACTTTGATTGAGCCTTCTCCTGCAAGAGGTGCGGTGGTTTCTCTTGTGACAGTAACATTACTACCAAGCCACGCAGCAGATAGTGTTGCTGTTGTCGCTGGAGATTCAGCATTTTCGAATACTTTTAGAGAGACTTGATCTCGAGTAAGACTAAGCCCCCCCGAATCAAACTCAGGAAAAAAGATAGTTCGCCATTCCATTTTAGCCGGCATAATTTACCTCCAAGTTATCAAAAGAAATCAATTTTTCCTTCAAAGTTTCTTTCTCTTCAAGTCCATGCTCTCAAATAATTGATGTGTTGTAGCCGCATTCTTTTTTGAAAATCTATTTGTCTATTTAAATTATTGAGGTTCATGGACAAACCAAGAATTTTCTAATTGTTCATCAGTATATTTATCAATTTTACTTTTTCCATACTTCTCTTCTGCTATTTTTCTAACAAACTTCCTTGTTTTCTTATCTCCCCGATTAAAGTCCAAATCAGATACATTTAATTTATCATTAATATACTCACCAACGCTTGCCAAACTTTTAGGTATTTTCGTAGATGTTTTTTCTGAAGAAACCCATTTGTTATACATAGCTTCAGCCAGTTTATTTTTATCACCATAATGTTTTGTTCCAGCTTCTTTTTCTTCTGGAGTTAAAGTATCTAATATCTTTCCCATAATATTTGAGTATTTAGCATTCTTAGGCATATGTGGTTTTCTTTCCTTTTCCTTCAGATCTTCTATTGAATCAAAACCCGTTATTTGTCCCCATTCATCTTTACCAGTGACATACGGTCTTATTGATCGACCTAAAGATTTATTATCCTTGGTTCGATTAAAAATATCTTTTATGTCATGTTTACCAGCTTGTACCGGTCTCACCCATCTATGTTTCTGTCTATCAAACATTAATCCGGGTCTTGGCGGAGTCATCCCCACCTGTTTTATTAACCAAGCGTTAAATATTTGTGTTTTATCCATTACTTATGCTTCCTCCAAGAATCGAATTCAAGAAAAAATATCATCTTCAATTCCATTTTAACAGGAATAATTTACCTCCATAAAATCAAAGAAGATTAATCTCTCTTTTAATGTTTCTATATTTTTCAATTCATGCTCCCAGATTACTTAGGCTTAAATTTATTTTTTCTCATTTAACAACCATCAATTCTTCCGTAGAGGGTAGGTTGCTCTCCAGAAAGTCTATTGATAAAAGAAATGTGCGAATCAAGATATATGGGACTCGTCTCCCAAAAATCGGTGCCAGCTTTTATCAATTCCCCTCTATCTTCAGCATTAAGTGTAGAGTCATTTGAAGCATCTGCGTCATAATTGACATAGCAATCCCGCGTTGCATGTAATCTCATTCCTCTAATACTACTCATTCCCCTCCAACGTCTCGAAGTACTTTGATGCGCGACACCATCCCACCAATGTAGGTATCCTTGAGCACCATCGCAATAAGTTGTTACTTGCTCTTGAATTTCTGCCTGAACATCATCTACATAAAATACTGTAGCTGATGCAGCAGCAGTTACCATGTAGAGGTATAGTGTAGGATTAGTCAGTATGATATCCTCAACCTTAGTTAATGTAGCAGTTTCTCCACTCGTTCCACCTTCAATTACTTCGCTTGCTCCGGAACTACCGGATGATACTTGCGGAGTAAAAGGAGCACTTTGAGTATCTACTACTATATACATTGGATTATTAGTTTGCTGTAAAGTTCGTGCTACAGCCGTAGAACCGGAAGTCGCTCCAGTCAAAGTTTCATCTTCTATTAGTGTGCCAGAAGGACTAGATATATGAAATACCGTCATTTTTCTGTTTACAGCACTCACTAATTGTGATCTTTGCCATGTAGCACCACATGTCACAGTGTTACCAACTTGAATTCTCGGAGTTGTTATTGCTCCAACATACTCTGAAGTTACTGTAGCCGCAACTAATTCTACTCGAACTGTTGGAGATCCGGCAGCGCCTCGTCTAAAGTATGCTGATATTGCTAATGGATCATCCTTAGAAAAAGCTCCTAAATCCCAGTATGCTCCTTCTCCACGAAGAGTATTCGGAGGAGTGATTTTTAGTGAGTACGCTCCCTTATCATAATAAGTTCCATCTTGAGCTAGAACTCCAGATCTTACTGCAGTATAGCCTGTCGGAGGATCACTTGTCTCACAAGAAGGATTAGTTACCAAATTCACAGTTGCTAAACCCGGACTGACTGTAAAAATACTTTCCGCAGTATCCGCAGTTGCCAATGTAACATCAATAGGAATACGCTTAGTAAATAATCTGAGTGACTCTCTTGTCGAAGGGTCCATTTCCCAGGCCTTAAATTGTCTCCCATCTAAAAGTGGATTAGCCATTTGATATATCCTCCATGTTAATCGAATATGCAGTAAATAGACTACATGTAATTTTCATATTTATTAGTTTACTAT
>Ga0180007_10002089_pt1 | contig 24657 bp, 16 predicted proteins | sample MM_PC_MetaG_FD_121122 | JGI IMG/M metagenome (GOLD analysis project Ga0180007, IMG submission 121122) | Groundwater microbial communities from the Aspo Hard Rock Laboratory (HRL) deep subsurface site, Sweden - MM_PC_MetaG | ecosystem: Environmental > Aquatic > Deep subsurface > Groundwater... | reverse complement strand
CTTGTAACAAAAATTGAAACCCTTGATGTGGTGAATGCAAAGAACCGGGTCCTGGCCACACCTGCCATGGCAGTGATCTCTTCACCCAATTTTCATGCAGCTGCCATGGATGGTATTGCCGTGGATGCAAAAATCACATTTGGTGCAAGGCAGGATGCTCCCATAACCCTTTATCCGGATAAAAATTGCTTCTGGATCAATACGGGACATGCCATGCCAAAAGGCACCAATGCTGTTATCATGATAGAACATCTGAATATTATGGACGAAAAGAATATTGAAATTGAGGCCCCCGTATTTCCCTGGCAGCATGTAAGAAAAATGGGGGAGGATATTGTGGCCACTCAATTGCTTTTCCCCCAAGGCCACAGGATCAATGCCCATTCCCTGGGTGCACTGCTTTCCGGTGGCATATTCACGGTGGCCGTTTATAAACAGCCAAAAGTACTGATTATCCCCACGGGATCAGAACTCAAGCAATGGCATGAAATTAAAATAGACCAGCTCAGACCCGGGGATGTGGTGGAATCCAACTCTTCAGTACTGGGCGGGCTGTGCGAAGATTATGGGGCAACATTTGACCGATATCCCATGCTTAAAGACAATCTTGAAGCCATTCAAACCGCAGTCAAAACAGCGGCCCAAAAAGATTATGACATGATTTGCATCATTGGCGGGTCTTCAGCCGGTTCAGAGGATTTTGCCAAACCCGTTATTTCATCTTTGGGTGAGATTTATGTCCACGGGGTTACCATGATGCCGGGAAAACCCATGATGTTTGGCAAGGTGTTTGATATTCCGATCTTTGGCATCCCGGGATACCCGGTCTCCGCCATTGTTGCATTTGAGATGTTTGCCGGTCCCCTGCTGTTAAACATGCAGAAACTTCCCCCCAGAGAAATTCCCTGTGCACCTGTTTTTCCGGCAAGAAAAATTGCATCAAAACTGGGGCTGGAAGAATTTTTAAGGGTAAAAATCGGTTCCGTTGACGGCAAACTGATATCATCCCAATTACCCCGGGGGTCAGGAAGCATCACCACCCTGACCGAGGCTGACGGCATCATCCGGATTCCGCAAAACAGTGAGGGCATATCAGAAAACCAGGAAGTGATGGCCCAGTTGCTAAGGCCTTTATCGTCCATTGAAAATACCATCGTGATAACGGGTTCCCATGATAACACCCTGGATATCCTGGCAGATCAGATAAAAGGGGTGACAGGCGACATCAGCGTTTCATCAAGCCATGTCGGCAGTATGGGAGGCTTGATGGCCATTAAAAAAGGCGCCTGTCATATGGCCGGGGCCCATCTTCTGGACCCTGTGGACGGCAGCTATAATATTTCATATATTCAAAAATATCTGTCAGATCAAAAGGTCTGGGTCATCAATCTTGTCATGCGGGACCAGGGGCTGATCGTGCCAAAGGGAAATCCCAGACAGATTCAATCCATAAAAGACTTAAAAGAAAAAGGCCTGCAGTTTATCAACCGCCAGCCTGGTTCAGGCACCCGGATTTTATTTGATTACAAGCTCAAGACCCTTGGCATATCCGTTCATGATATTCAAGGATATGCCAATGATGAATACACCCACATGTCCGTGGCCGTGGCAGTTCTGTCAGGACGGGCAGATGCAGGGCTTGGCATCCAGGCGGCCGCCCGGGCCCTTGATCTTGATTTCATTCCCATTGTAACAGAAGAGTATGATCTGATTATCCCGGACAGATTTTATGAAACCCGGAAAATTCAGACCCTGCTTAACATTATCCAGACCAGAAAATTCCAGGACAGAATCCGGTCCCTTGGCGGATATGGCATTCAAAACACGGGTAAGGTAATGTATAGATCCTGAAAAAAATTTATTGCTTTATAAAAAAGGCCACAAAAAACGCATTTTATCGTTTTTTGTGGCCTGAACTTTGGAAGAAGCAAAAGAAATACAGGATGCATTTCTTTTGCTTTGTCTATTGTTTCAATTAAAAGGGTTTAATCTCAACCCTTCTGTTTAATGCACGACCGGCTTCCGTGCCATTTAATGCAACAGGCTTTGAAAATCCAAATCCTTCTGTTGTCATTCGGTTCGGCATAATACCTTTTCCGATCAGGTAGTTTTTAACGGCCTGGGCACGTCTCAAAGAAAGGTCTTTGTTCTTCTGGGCTGAACCGACATTATCCGTGTGACCCTGGATATCAACACTCATGGTGGGATTTTCACCAAGTGTTTTGGCAATATCATCCAACATATAATAGGCACCCGGTTTGAGCACATCGCTGCCAGAACCGAAAAGGACATCGTCAAGAACCCACACTTTTTCTTTTTCAACTTTTTTGGGAACCACAACAGGCACTGGCGCAGGCGCTTTCTTTTTGTTCAAGAAAACTTTTTCAACAAAACATGCCATGTCTTCAGGACTTTTTAACAATTCCTCTGCTGTTGAATAAAATCCGCATCCGCCTATGGCGGCAATCTCTTTTAACAAGGAGTCACCTTCTGGTGCAGAACCCACGAGGATAGGATAAAAACAGATGGAATCGCCATAGAGTTGTTTTAACGCTTTTGCAGATGCCAGCACATCACCAGGCATATCCTCGCCGTCAGTGATGATAACAACGGCATTTGATGCCCCTGAAAGTCCTTTAAAATCCGCTTGTGCATCATTCAATGCTTTATACAAGGGACTTGTACCCATCGGCTTACCAATTTTTTTAAACTTTTTATCTAAATTGGCAGTGGAATATTTTTCCATTCCATAGATCAGTTCTGTTGCATTATTTGATGCGTTGGACGAATGACCAAAAGACCTGATCCCTGCTGTCTGACCCAATTCAGGAAGGGTTGCATTCAACCGGTTCACCAGAGCCTGGGCTGTACTGAATTTTGTTTCCTGATCTTTTGGGTATGCCATTGAACTTGATGCATCAAATACGATCAAAAAATTATCTACCTTTGAAGTGTAATCTTTTTTATCAAAATGTACTGCATCAAATGATGCTACAGATGTACTCATCTGTTTTGCTGCACATCCGAATAAGAAAAGAAATGCAAACAATGTTAATAAGCTTCTCGTTAAAAGTCTCATGTCTTTTTTCTCCTTTTGATTTGTTAATATAAGTGGTGTCAAACTAAAGATATTCTAAATAAAACAGCAAACTTCTTATAGCACAAAAAACACAATCAAATCAACTATTGTTTTTATCTCTTTTTAAATTCTTGCAATTTGGGCCTAAGGATTATATACGAGTGCTGTCAAGTTGACCCAAAATATTACTAAAATCGATGGCATATGGAACTCTATCAAGGAATCATTCTCGGCATTATACAGGGGCTTACCGAATTTTTACCCGTCAGCAGCTCCGGACATCTTGTTCTGGGACAGATTTTTTTTGGAATTACCCAGTCCCAGCTGACCTTTGATATCAGCGTCCACATGGGTACGCTGCTGGCCGTACTGGTCGTCTATGCATCGGACATCCGGAGCATGCTGGTCTCTGTGTTTGGGTTGATTTCAAAAGCGATTTCATTAAAGCCGATCAAACCTGTTTTAAAAACCGATAAAAACCTTCAACTGGCCGGTCTGATTGTCCTTGGATCTATTCCAACAGCAATTATAGGGCTATTTCTAAAGCAGTTTGAGGAGTTTTTATTTTCATCCCCTGTTCTTGTGGGATTGATGTTGATCCTGACAGGAACACTCCTATGGGCCTCAAAAAATTTTTATTTCAAAAAAAATAAAACAGACAGCCCCGGCATTAAACAGGCCCTTATCATCGGCGTGAGCCAGGGAGTTGCTGTTATCCCGGGTATTTCGCGATCTGGAACCACCATTGCCGTGGGAATGTTTTTGGGTCTTGACCGGCATATGGCGGCAAAATTTTCTTTTCTCTTATCCATCTTCGCCATATTGGGGGCCCAGATACTGGGCATAAAAGATATGATAAACAATGGCCTTGTCATTGATCCTGTAACCATATATGCTACAATCGCTTCATTTATAACGGGACTGGTTGCTTTAAAAGTGTTATTAACATTGGTTCACTCGGGCAGATTTCATGTGTTTGCCCCTTATTGCTGGATGATAGGATCTTTGGTCCTTTTATCAAATTTCATTTAAAGGAGGTCTATGAATCCGGGAATTTTTAGAGAATATGACATAAGAGGTATTACGGGCAAGGATATTGGGGAAAAAGATGTGATATGCATTGGCAAAGCCTATGGCACTCTTTTAAACCGACAGAATAAAAAAATCATATCTGTTGGCCGGGATTGCAGGCTGACCTCGGAACTGTTTTCTGAATTGTTTATCCAGGGAATCATTTCCACTGGCTGCGATGTCATTGATATTGGCATCTGCCCCACTCCTGTCCTCTATTTTTCCATACACCATCTGAATCTTGACGGTGGTGCCATGGTGACAGCAAGCCATAACCCACCGGAATATAATGGGTTCAAGCTGTTGAACGGCACAGATTCCATTCACGGCAAAGGATTGCAGGAAATTCGCATTCTCTGTGAACGTAAAGACTTTGTTCAAGGCCATGGCAAGGTGACTCAAAAAGATGTGATCACAGCCTATCAGGAAAATATTTTAAACACGATCCAGATCAAAAAGCCCATACGGATTGGGATTGATGCCGGAAATGGAACGGGCGGTATCACGGCTCTCCCCGTATTGAAACAATTGGGTTGCCAGGTGCACCATATCTATTGCGATATGGATGGGACCTTTCCCAATCATGAAGCAGATCCAACCCAGAAAAAAAACCTTGTTGACCTGATCGAACTGGTGAAAGAAAAAAATCTTGACCTGGGTGTAGGATATGATGGAGATGCCGACAGGATTGGTGTTGTAGACAAAAACGGGGTGGTCATCTATGGAGATCAGCTCATGGTCATCTATGCCAGGGAAATCCTTGAACGAAAGCCCGGGGCAACCTTTATCGCGGAGGTCAAGTGCTCCATGGTCATGTATGATGATATCAGAAACCATGGCGGCAATGCAATCATGTGGAAAACTGGCCATTCATTGATCAAACAGAAGATGAAAGCAGAAAACGCAGAACTTGCCGGTGAAATGAGCGGTCACATGTTTTTTAAGGACCGGTATCTGGGGTTTGATGACGCTCTCTATGCGACCTGCCGCCTGCTTGAAATCATGGCTGATACAGATCTTGGCGTTGACGAACTTATTCAGGATCTTCCCAAAACCTTTACAACGCCCGAAATCCGGGTGGATTGCCCGGATGAAATCAAATTTACGGTGGTGGATAAAATCGTAGCCCTTTTTAAAGCCCGGCAGGATGTCATTGATATTGACGGATTAAGAGCCTTATACGATGATGGGTGGGGACTTGTCAGGGCATCCAACACCCAACCGGCACTGGTCCTTCGATTTGAAGCGCTGAGCGAAAAACGACTTGCGCAGATCAGAAATGAAATTGAATCTGCATTAAAAATCATTATAGAGGAGATGACATAGGATTTTGGAATAATTTGAATCTTATTATATAAAATTTATGGAGTTATCGGTACAACAGCAGGATGCAGTAAATCATACCGGCTCCCCAGCACTGGTTGTTGCGGGAGCCGGTTCAGGTAAGACAAGAACCTTGACAGCCAAGTTTTCACACCTTGTCAACCTGGGATATGATCCCAAACGGATTCTGGCCATCACATTCACAAACAAAGCTGCCGGCGAAATGAAATCCCGGCTCATTGAAATGACAGGTCTTCATTCTCAAACCTTTCAATGGGTGAGAACCTATCATTCAGCCTGTCTGATGATATTAAAACAACATTGTCAGAAATTGGGATATGTTTCGCCCATACAGGTATTTTCAGTCTACAGCCAGGAAAAACTGGTCAAGGAACTGTGTGTCAAAAACAATATTGAAAAAAAACATATCAATAAAATTTTATCCCTTATCTCCAGGGCGAAAAATTTCGGCGACCCGGCAAAATATTTTGATTTAAAGCCCAGCTTTTTCAGTGTCAGAATCCAGGATCTGTTTGCCCAGTATGAAGACCGGTTAAAGGAAATGAATAGTGTGGATTTTGATAATATCCTTTTAAAAGCAAGAGATCTGTTGAGGGACAACAAAGACATCAGAAATTTTTATCAAACCTATTTCTCCTATATTCTTGTTGACGAATACCAGGATACCAATAACCTTCAGGACGATTTGACCAACCTGCTTTTAGGGGATCACAGAAACCTTTTCTGTGTGGGGGATGACTGGCAGTCCGTGTATGGATTCAGGTGTTCCAATGTGAACCATTTTTTAGACTTTTCAGAAAAATACAAGGATTCAAAAATTTTCCGGCTGGAAGAAAATTACAGATCTGCAGACGAGATTGTTCAGGCGGCAAATGATTTAATCGATTATAACCCGGATAAAATGGAAAAAAATTGTTTTTCCAAAAAAAAAGGCGGCGTGGTTGAAATTTATGATTTTATATCAGACGCCCATGAAGCCGAATGGGTTGCCGGAAGAATTAAGGGATTAAACCGTCAGGGCCTGGGCATTGGTTTTGATCGAATGGCCATTGTCTACAGAACAAAATTTTGTTCCCTTCCCTTTGAAAAGATTTTCAGGTCCTATAGAATCCCTTATAGCTTGAGGGGATCGCAGGGGTTTTTTGAACGAATGGAAGTTTTGGACATCAATTCCTATCTGAGTGCTGCCTTTTTCCCCAATGATGATGTTTCCTTTGAACGGATTCTCAATACCCCCAAGAGAGGAATCGGACCATCGTTGATTAAACGGATGGCAGCCATCAGAAGCCAGGAAACAAGCCTTCAGGATGCTGCAAAAATAATGGTCAAAGATCGGGTGTTGAGCAAAAAAATTCATGAAAATCTTTCTTCTGTCCTTGAGATATTAGAAGAAATAAAGAATCTGGCTCCTGCCCGGGGCATGGAAGTTGTCCTGGAAAAAACGGGTTACTTTGAATACCTTGAAAAAAAAACAAAGACAAAGGCAGAGTTTATTTCAAAAAAAGAAAATATAGAGCAATTAATTTATACGGCCAGATCTAAAAATGACCTTTTAGAATATCTTGAAGAAGCGGCCCTGATACGAGAAGACAAGGAGGAGGACCCGGAAAAGGATTCATCCGCCGTATCCCTTCTCACCATTCATTCAGCCAAAGGCCTGGAATATGATATTGTATTTATTGTGGGGTGTGAAGAACGTCTGTTTCCCCATTGGCGATCTATTGATGCCGGTGACAATGCGCTTTTCGAAGAAAGGCGGCTCATGTACGTCGCAATGACACGCGCGGAAAGATTTTTATACCTGACCCATGCAAGTTACCGCAAAGGTGAATTCGCAACACCAAGCCGGTTTATCCGTCAAATCCAGGAGAGTTTATCCTAGCCGATGGACCCGTTTTATTCGATTAAAGAAATGGTGTCACAGCTTCTGGCCAAGTTGTTCGATAACGGGAAAAGCCTTATCCCATCTGACCGGAAAAGTATTTTTCTAACCCTGTTTGTTGCCATTTTTACAACGGTTACAGGGGTTGGAATCGTGGTGCCGCTGCTTCCTGTCTATGCCAATGACCTGGGCGCCACAGGCATCTATGTGGGAATGATATTCGGGTCATTTTCCATATCCAGAACCGTTCTTCTGCCTGTTTTCGGCAGGATGTCCGATCAAAAGGGGCGAAAACCTTTTATTGTGACTGGTCTGTCCGTCTATACACTGGTTTCCATTGCATTTATATTTTCAAAGAACATTGAAACATTGATCCTGTTACGATTCGTTCAGGGGGCAGGATCTGCCATGGTTCTGCCCGTGGTCCAGGCCTATGTGGGAGAAATTACACCCAGAGGCTCAGAAGGGTATTCCATGGGATTGTTTAACCTGTCCATGTTTTTAAGCCTGAGTCTGGGGCCTCTGATGGGCGGCGTGATAAAAGATATCTGGTCCCTTGAAGCGGCATTTATGGGTATGGGCGTATTGTCTGGTATCGGTCTGTTATTGTGCATTTTCTTACTGCCGGCAACGGCCAAGGAAACTGTTAAAACCCGGAAAAAAGACATTGTTCCATGGTCAAACCTTGTAACGGATAAAGGCATTATTTCCATTTTTATCTTCCGGTATGCCTATACGTCCTGTATCGGTGTGATATGGTGTTTCCTTCCATTGTTTGCCGACATCGAATTTGGCCTTTCCGGTTCCTTGACCGGTATCCTTGTTATGCTGGGTGTCTTTGTGTCAGGCATCCTTCAATTGCCCATGGGCTATGTTGCAGACAGGATGAATAAAAACATCATGATTCTTCTGGGCGGCATTTTGTCATCCATTGGGATACTGATGCCCTACTGGTCATCGAATTTTCAAGATCTGGTCATTGCCGTTTCAATATTCGGCATTGGCGGTGGTATTTCCATGCCGGCCATCATGGCCCATGCCGTGAAAAAAGGAAATACCAAGAAAGCCATGGGATCTGTTATGTCCATCATCACCGTTGCCCACAGCCTGGGCATGCTGACAGGATCAATGGCGGCAGGGTTTACCATGGATTATTTAAGTCTGAGGGTGTCTTTTCCCTGCGGAGCACTGATCATGGCCCTGGGAACCCTTTTTTTCTGTATCCTGTCAAGAAAAAACGGAAAAAACGGGAAAAAACGGGGACAGACCACGGTTTTAATGGGAATGGAAAATGTGAAAATGGAGACAGACCACCATTAAAAATGGAATGGACCGATCCTGAAATTATTAAACGCGTCTTGTGCGAATAATTTCCCTCACACATTCTCGATCATAAAATGCAGCCGGTTCCTTACATTGGCTTCACTCATACCGGCATCAAAGTCCAGGTGATACAGATTCAGATCTGGATAGACTGCCTTGATCCGGGTTTCCATGCCTTTTGATATGACATGATTGGCAATACAGCCAAAGGGCTGCAGACTGATCACATGATGAATGCCCTGATCGGAAAAAGATGCAATCTCCCCGGGAACCAGCCACCCTTCCCCAAATTGATGGGTGAGACTCATGATGGTGGATGCTTTCTTGGCAACCTGCCGGATATCATCAAAGGCAAGACCATATCTGAATTTTGAAAACAGGACATTAAATTTTCCATGGATGTCATCAATCATTATTTCCAGGGCAATACCGATCAGATCGGTCCATTTGCGCTGCCGGATGCCAGCCTTGACATTTTCCTTATAATTGACAAGATCCTGGATAAAATAATCCACAATCGGGGGGAATACCGGTTCAATCCCCTGCCGGGCCAGCCAGTGTGCAATATCCTGATTGGCAAAATAATTGTATTTTACATAGATTTCCCCCACAAGCCCCATTCTCGGCAAATCCGTTTTATGAACCGGGATGGCATTAAATTCATCAATGGCTTTTTCCAGAAGCCGGAAGATGTCTGAATACCGGTTTGAGGCAACCAAGCCACCCACCTGTTCCATATAATGCGCCCGCAGGCCCTGGGTCTGACCGCTACATTTTTCTCGGGGAAGCGTGGCATAATACATTTTTGCAATGCAGTCTGCATACATTGTGGTTACAAGCAGAATTTTTGCCTTCATCAGCCAGTTGATATGAAATCCGGGCTGGTCAATGATGCCTTGCGATGAGTTCACGGAAATAATGGGAATATCGTCAAACCCGGCCCCGATCATGGCCTTTCGAATCAAAGGCAGATAATTTGAAGCCCGGCACTGGCCGCCGGTCTGGGTGATGCCCACGGCAATGTCGCCTGCGCGATACCGGCCGGTTCTCAATGCTTTCACAATATCCCCGATCAGGATGGTTCCCGGGTAACAGATATCATTACTGGCATATTGAAGTCCTATATCCACGGATTGCCTGTCCGGCTTTGGCAGAACCACAAAGTCATACCCCGCGTTCTTGAAGATCGCCGGAATATAGGCAGAATAATCTTCCGCAAAAAATGGGGCCAGGATCGTTCGTTTTCTATCTTCCTTTAAAAACCGCACAAAGGGTTTGCGTTTACCCGGAAGGAAAGCTGATCCGGATTTCTGAAGCTTGAGGGATTCCACCATGGACCGCAATCTCAAGCGAACGGATCCCGGACTTGAAATCTCATCCACCTTGATCAGGGTATGATTTTTATGTCCGGTCTTGAGAATCTGGCTGACCTCATCGATCACCACCGCATCCGGTCCGCATCCAAAGGAATTGATCTGCACCAGCTGGATATGGTGCGGTTGTCCTGCCACCCATTTGGCTGCAGCATAAATCCGGTTGGGATAGGACCACTGGGTGACCACCTGTACATCGGAAAGGCTGTCTGCCAAAGGATATAGCGCATCTTCAGTGATGATATCCGCGCCCAGCCCTGTAAGGATTTCATGAATCTTATGGTTGATCAGCCCGTCACAATGATAAGGCCGACCCGCCAGAACGATGAGAAGGGACCGGTTCTTTAAAGCCCTATCAATGATATCCGTGGCCTTGTCCCGGATCTTTCGCCGGTATGTGGCCTGTTCGGCAAGTGCAGCCGTCAGGGCATTGTCGATTATTTTCAAGGAAATACCAAACTGGGACAGATAGTTTTGACAGATTTTTTTCAACCGGGTTTCATCATGAAACGTCACCACGGGCCGGTCCAGTGGAATACCAAACCGTTTCTCCGGATCGACCGAACTGTGGATCACATCGCTATATCCCGTCACAATGGGGCAGTTATAGGCATTTAACGCCTGTTCGAATTCATTTTTCTCATACACCACCATCGGATAAAAAATCCGGTCCACGCCCATTTCTGCCAGATCATAAATATGCCCGTGAATCAATTTGGCCGGAAAACAGATATTGTCCGACATCACGGTTCCCATACCCTTTTCACTCATGGCCACAGTGGAGGGGGATGACAACACCACCTCTATCCTGCAAAGTGTAAACAGCGTGTGCCAGAAAACATAATTCTCATAAAAATTGAGTCCCCTGGGAATGCCCAGTCTCATGACCAACTGCCCCTGGGGACGAAGATCTCTATGAAACAAAGCGCTGGTTTTGAAGCTTACAAAATCAACCCCCTGCCCGGGCGCCTCCCCTTTTGCAAAATAGTATTTTTCACACTTGTTGCCGGAATAAAAGGATTGTCCATTGGGAAAAACAAGCCGGGTGACCCGGCATTTGTTTTCACATCCCTTGCAACTGGCCTGTCGGGTGGTATAGGTCTCGATTTCTTCCAGATCCGAGAGCCTGCAGAAATGGGATACCAGCGATGAATCCCTTTGCCAGGCATCCAACCCATACAATGCGGCACCAAAAGCCCCCATCAATTCTGGTGTGTGGGAGAGTTTTACCGATTTCCCCGTCAACAGCTCCATGGCCCGGACAATGGAAGGATTTTTAAAGGTTCCGCCCTGAACCACGATGTGATCTCCCAGCTCATCCATGGAATGGAGGTTCAACACCTTGAACAGGCAGTTTTTAATCACGGAAGTTGACAATCCGGCACTGATGTCTGCGATATCTGCATTTTCCCGCAAGGATTGTTTGATCTTTGAATTCATGAACACGGTGCACCGGGTGCCAAGATCACAGGGTGCTGTGGCCCGGCAGGCAGCCTGGGCAAACGCATCAATGCTTAAGTTCAGGGAATCGGCAAGACTGGAAAGAAACGACCCGCACCCGGAAGAACAGGCTTCATTCAGTTCAATGCGATGGATCACGCCCTGATCGATAAAAATCGCTTTCATGTCCTGACCGCCGATGTCCAGCACAAAAGAGACATCCGGATCGATAAACCTGGCAGCCGTGAAATGGGCAACGGTTTCAACAATGGCCTGATCAGCATTAAACGCAGCCTTGATCAGATCCTCACCATACCCGGTGACGGCTGCCTGGACAATACGGACATTCAACCCATACCGGACAGCCTCCTGCCGGAAGGCCACAAGTCCTTTAATGACAGCCTGTACCGGATTTCCATGGTTATTTTGATACCAGGAAAACAAAATCTCTTTGTGCGTTCCAATGATAACGATTTTTGTGGTGGTGGATCCGGAATCAACCCCGAGAAAACAGGTATTCTCTTTATATGCATACAACGGGCAGGTTGGCAGGGAGATGGTCCGGGGCTCTTTTTCCCAGGCAGAAAAATGGTACACATTTTTGAAAAGAGGGGCCAGCCGATCCTGGGCCAGACCATCCAGACCCTGCCCATCTTCCAGGACACGGATCAATTCAAGCACAGGTATGGGCGGATGCCGGTATCTGTCAAACAGAGCCGCACCCATGGCCGGTATCAACTCGGCCCGATCCGGCAGCACACCATCAGAACCGGAAAATTTAAGCACCCTTAAAAAGGTTTTCACCAGTTCGGGCAGGAAGGTAAAAACCCCGCCGCAAAGGAGGATCTTGGGTTTGATATCCACGCCCCTGGCAAGGGAATTGATACATTGAACTGCAACGGCATGGAAAATGGATGCGGCAATATCCTTGTGGGGAATATTCCGGCTGAACATATTCTGGACATCTGTCTTGGCAAACACGCCGCACCGGGATGCCACAGGATAGATATGATCATGGGATCCTGCCAGATCATTCAAGGCAGACGGGCTCAGGTTCATCAGGGTGGCCATCTGGTCAATAAAGCTGCCCGTGCCGCCGGCACAGCTCCCGTTCATACGGATATCCGGGGGCCTGTCCGGGTTTAAAAAAATAATTTTGGAATCTTCCCCCCCAATGTCCATGGCGGTCCGTACATCAGGATAAAATCGTTTAATAAACACATTCGCGGCAATCACTTCCTGGACAAACGTCAGGTTGAACCGTTTGGAAACCCCCAGCGCGGCTGATCCTGTGAGTTTCAGATCCAGGAGACACTCTTTTTCCCGGTCAAGAATATCGTGCAGAAACGATGTTACAATCTCATATATTTTTGCATGGTGCCGTTGATAGCCTGAAAAAACAAGGGTGTTATTCTGATCCAACAGGACAATTTTTGCAGTTGTAGAGCCGATGTCCAAACCTGCTTGATAAACCTTTGCCAGCAACATCTTAAGTCAAACTCCCAATATCCAAAGAGACTTTAAAATTTTTTTGAATGTAGCAGGTTTATTGCAAAACGCAACTACTTTGAAAAAGAAAATCCAATACTGAATCTGGGGCTATAGAAATTTTGATACGGATATGATAATGACAGATAATTTTAATTTAAAAGGGCTGCAAAACAATGAAACCAATTGATTTAAGAAGCGATACCGTTACCAAACCTTCTACCGCCATGCTGGAAGCGATGATAAAGGCAGAGGTGGGGGATGATGTATATGGGGAAGATCCCACTATAAATAAACTGGAAACCCTTGCAGCTAAAATGCTGGGCACCCAGGCGGCAATTTTCTGCACCAGCGGCACACAGAGTAATCTTCTGGCCCTGCTCGCCCATTGTGAAAGGGGAGATGAATACATTGTGGGACAACAGGCCCACACCTATCGGTATGAGGGCGGTGGCGCCGCTGTGTTTGGCAGTATTCAGCCCCAGCCCCTGGATTTTGAAGCCGATGGGACCTTGAGTCTTGAACGGGTGGCCCAATTTATTAAACCCGATGATTTCCATTTTGCCAGGACCTCCCTGCTCTGTCTTGAAAATACCCAGGGTGGCCGCGTTCTGCCCCTGGAATATCTGAAAGCGGCAAGAAAGTTCACAATGGACAAGGGACTTTTGCTGCATCTTGACGGGGCAAGACTCTTTAATGCGGCCGTAAAACTGAGGGTTGATGTCAAAGAGATTACAAGATATTTTGACACCGTTTCCTGCTGTCTGTCAAAGGGATTGGGGGCACCTGTAGGATCGGTCCTCTGTGGCTCAACAGATCAGATTAAAAAGGCAAGGCGCTGGAGAAAGGTTCTGGGCGGCGGCATGAGGCAGGCAGGTATCCTGGCGGCGGCAGGCATTTTCGCCCTTTCAAACAATATTCAACGGCTTTGCGATGACCATGACAATGCCCTGGCCCTGGCAAAGGGACTGGCAAAAATTGACGGGATTACAATTGATGTTGATACGGTTCAAACCAATATCTTTTTTGCAGACATCCGGGCAGATATGGGCTTGCTTTGTGCGTTCTTAAAAAAAAAGGGGATTATCATCGATAACAGCAACCGGCTAAGGATGGTCACCCACCTGGATATTTCAGAGCAGGATATTGATGATACCATTTTGGCATTCAACGCTTTCTTTGATTAAGACCGTGTGACAAACAGCTGCGGAAAATCTGTAAAAATACCGTCCACACCAAGTTTTACAAAGGTTTCAAACTCTTTGGGATCATTTATGGTAAACAGGTTGATCTTCTTGCCCCGGGCTTTCAGCGCAGTGATCTGTCGTTCATCAATAAGACGGGCATAGGCATTATAGGTCGGAAATATCCAATCCTCAAAATCAAGGGGATCTGTGTCATTGTATCCGATAAGGGCCTGAACCTCGATCCCGGGTTCTTTTCCCATGATTCTTTTGAGCCAGTCATGATTAAAAGATGAAATAACAACCTGGTTCAGGTCTATCTGGGTGTGATAAATCATATCAAGGGTCTGATCGGGAATAATGGTATTGTGAAGCCCTGAAGAATAATCCTTGAGTTCAAGATTGACTTTCCATTTTTTTTCTTTTGTAAACAAAAGACCCTGTTCAAGGGTTGGGACTCGCTCTTTTTTAAAGGAGTCGGCTGTCTTTCTGGTAACAGCCCCTTTTGATATCTGTGAAAAAGGATCTGTATCAGCAAAATAAGACCCGGCATCCAAAGTGAGGATCTCTGCCAGAGAAAAATCCCTTAACAGATAGGATGGTCTTGACGGGAACAAAGACCTGGCATTGGTGCACCTTAAAAGGTTCTCATCATGAAAAAGAACAAGCTTGCCATCCCCTGTCACATTGACATCTGTTTCCCAAAGATCGGCACCTGTTGTGTAAGCCGTTTCAACGGCGGCCATTGTATTTTCCGGTGCAATGCTTCTTGCACCCCTGTGGGCAAATACCTGGGTCATCGGTTTACTCCCTGTTATCTATGGGGATATAATCCCGTTTAAGATTGCCGGAATAGATCTGCCGGGGCCTTGATATTCTCATCTCAGGGTCTGCCACGTCCTCTTTCCACTGGGCAATCCACCCCGGTAAACGGCCTATGGCAAACATGACTGTAAACATATTGGTGGGGATCCCCATGGCCCGCAACAATATACCGGAATAGAAATCCACATTTGGATAAAGATTTTTCTCTTTAAAATATGAATCATTTAATGCGGCATCCTCAAGCCTCTGGGCGATTTCCACCAGCGGATCTTTTCTTTTCATCTTGGCAAGAACAATATCACAGATCTTTTTCATGACCTTTGCCCTTGGATCATACGTCTTGTAAACCCTGTGCCCGAATCCATAAAGCCTGAAAGGATCATTTTTATCTTTTGCTTTTAAAAGACACTCATTGATCGTAAAACCATCACTGCGAATTTTTTCCAGCATATTTACCACGGCCTGGTTTGCCCCTCCGTGCAAAGGACCCCAAAGTGCTGATATGCCGGCTGAAATCGTGGAATAGATATTGACTTTACCGCTTCCCACAACCCTCACAGCCGTTGTTGAACAATTCTGTTCGTGGTCTGCATGAAGAATCCAGAAAACATTCAAGGCCCTGACCAGATCACTGTCTATTTTATACGGAACCACAACACTGTCAAACATCATGTTTAAGAAATTGTCACAATAACACAGATCCGGCCTTGGATAGACAACCCGTTCCCCCAATGAAATTCTATATGCCATTGCTGCCATTGTCCTGATTTTCGAAATAAGACGAAGATATGTCGTGTTCATTTCCTCATCAAGATCTACCAGCTCCGGGTAAAAACTTCTCATTGCATTGACCATGGCAGACAGAATCCCCATGGGGTGGGCTTTTGGAGGATAATTCTGATAAAAAGCCTTCATGTTTTCATGCAGGGGCGAAAAATCATTCAGATAGACACTGGTGCGGGTCAATTCCTCCCGGGTGGGCAACTCACCCGTAATCAAAAGAAAAGCAGTTTCTACAAAGGTTGAGTGTTCTGCCAATTGTTCAATGGGGATACCCCGATATCTTAAAATCCCTTTTTCCCCATTCATAAAGGTAATGGAACTTCTACACGTTCCCGTATTCCCGAACCCGGGATCAAATGTAATATATCCTGTTTCCTGGCGTAGCCCTCTAATGTCAATTGCCTTTTCCCCTTCCGAACCTTCTATCACGGGAAGGATATGTTCTTTTCCGTTAATCACCAGTTTGGCAATTTCAATCATCAAAACCTCCTTTGCCTTGAGCTGCTGCACTACATTGCCTATAAATTAAAAAAACCCTGGGACAATAAGATAATTATATCTGTTATCGTGTCTCGCCTGGAACCGTATAGGTTTTACAGGACCCGCCGGAACATTCTCTTTCCTGGGTCTGCACTCCTCTGGCCTGTCGTGTGGAGGAACCTGCCATGCTAAAATTGGTTTTAGAAACAACCCTTTCATATTCATTTGATTCGCACTTGGGACAACAGACAATATCATTGTCATTTGACCCCATTACAATGATTTCGAAAAATTCTTCACATTTTGAACATTTAAATTCATATATCGGCATGATGGCTCCTTTATCCGGATTTTAAATCATCTAAAATTAACATGATTTGATCGTTTGTCAAGATGATGCGCCCTGCAGCAGTTCTTTGGCATGGGTCAGGGTTGCGTTTGTAATCTGTGTTCCGCCAATCATCCTGGCAATCTCTTCGACCCTTGCCGACTCATCTGCCAATGGAACAATGGTCGTAAAGGTCCGTCCATCCATCACCTTTTTGGAGATTCTGAACTGGTTTTGCGCATATTTTGCAATCTGGGCCAGATGCGTAATACAGATAACCTGATGCTTTTGGGACAATTGTTTTAATTTAAGACCGACTTTTTCAGAGGTGGCTCCCCCGATCCCGGCATCCACCTCATCGAAAATCAATGTTTCCAAAGACTTTGTCGTTGATAGAACTGCTTTTAAAGCCAGAACAATTCTGGACAGTTCACCGCCGGAAGCAATTTTTACCAGGGGTTTCAATGCTTCGCCCGGATTTGGGCTGAGAAGAAACCGGACCTTGTCCATTCCATCCAGCCCTATTCTTTGGGAATCTGCTGTTGCAATATCTTCCGGATCACTTGTGATCTGGGTTGAAAAATCAACCTCAAATTTTGCTTTTCCCATTTCAAGGGCATCCAATTCAACCCTGGCAAATTCAGACAAGGTCTTACCGGCTGTTTTTCTTAACAGGGATAATTTCTTTGCCTGTTGCCCTATCTGTTTTGAAAAACCATGAATATCCTGTTCAAGGATGGTTATCTGTTGTTCAATCTGTGTGGTGTGCGAAAGCCTTTTCTGCATCCCTTCATACGCATCAAACAATGCCTCAAGGCTTCTGCCATATTTTCGTTTCAATTTTGAGATCAAATCCAGACGTTGGTCCGTTATTTCAAGGGAGGCAGGATCAAGATCAATTCGTGAAGAAAAATCCCGTAACTCTTCGGCTATATCCTGCAGATCAAACACAATCGAAGACAGCTGTCCCGTAATTTTTTCCAGACGTTCATCTGCCGCACTGACCCGCTCCATATCATTGCGTAGAAAAGAGACTCTTTCTGAAACAGAGCCTTCCCTGTCATGGATTTCATGGATGGAACGATTGACAGTTTCAAAGATCTTTGAGGCATTTAAAAGTATTTCGCGTTTTTTTTCAAGTTCCTCATCTTCATTGGGTAAAATTGCAGCATCCCTGATTTCATTGAGTTGAAATTCCAGCAGATCCTGTTCTTTTCTTTCCTGATCCAGGTTGTCCTGGAGCTGTCTTATCTTTTTCTTCAAGGGAATAATGTTCTGGTACAATTTTTTGACTTGGTTTTTCAGGTCCTGGGTCCCGGCAAACTCATCTAAGATATCCAGGTGATTTTCTTCTTTTAAGAGCCCCTGGTGCGCATGCTGGCTTGAAATCCCTGCAAGATTAACGGTCACCTGCTTTAAAAGGTCCAGTGTTGACTGTCTTGAATTGATAAATACACGGCCTGTGCCCGAAGATGAGACAATCCTTCTGATGATCAGGCCATCACAGACATCAATCCCTAGATCTTCCAGAATCATTGCTGCCATTGACCGGGCATCAATGTCAAAGAACGCTTCCAGTTCCGCTGCTGTGCAGCCCGATCTCACCAGGTCTGATGATGCCCTGCCGCCAAGCAGCAGGTTAACGGCTTCAATAATGATGGATTTTCCCGCACCCGTTTCACCCGTTAATACGGAAAATCCATCCTCAAATGAAATCCGGATATCATCAATGATTGCAAAGTTTTTTATGGTCAGCTCGCTGAGCATACAGCCTCCTTGTATAACAGAAAACCCAATACAGCCAGGTAGCAACCATGGCAGCAACAAGTCTTGGAATCCATAACCAGATCAAGGACAGTCCCAGGGGCAGAAACAGGACCGGATCTTCAATCATGGCATGATTGACCCCTATGGACAGATGAAGTTTGATCAAGTCCTCTTTTTTATACGCATTTGCCTGGGTCTCTTCAACAATAACGACTGAACCATATGCCAGTCCGAAAATTGCGGCCGTCAGCCATAACATCCCTGTTGATCGGTCCAGTCCCATGACTGACAGGACCGGAGATACCAGTTTGGTGATACCCCTTATCATATTAAATTGTTTGGCCAATTCAAGAATCACCATCAACGGCATGATAATACAAAAAATCTGGGCGATCAATTTAAAGGTACCCCTTCCCCAGAGTTTTAACATGACGACAAAGGGTTTTGTCTCCTGGGCAAAGGTTGCTGTACCCATTGCACCGCCTGTTTCAGGCGTTACACCCATTATTTTTGCGCACACAAAGGTCATGACAAAAGCCAGAAACAATCGGACAAACGCTGCAAAAAAAGGATTGATCCCTGAATTCCCCTGCACCATACTTTCCTGGATCAAATTATGGGCGATCAAAATAAAAATGGCGATCAGGGTCATATGCTCCATGGAAAAGGGCATCGCCCAAAGGGCGGCCACTGCTCCGTAAGGACCGGTTAAAACACCGATGATTAAGACAAGGGCTGCAGATGCCGGCAAGGACAGCCAGGTCATGACCGGGGTCAGCAAAAAATCAAGTTTGTAAATAATCCCGAAGTGAAGCAGCAGGGTTGTGGCAAAAGAGATGGGAACGATGATCTTTAACAACCAGCCAAGACCTTTCCAGCCTTTTATCAGGCCTTGCCCTATCCCGGATCGTATGCCCGGGAAAACACCTTCAGTCTTGTTTGTCATTGGAAGGGACTGTTCTGGTCACATTTTCTTTGACGGTGTCATTAACCGTGGCATAGATATCTTTAAACGATTCATGAATATTGGATGGAGACAGCCTTCCCATTTCAATGAATTTTACAATAATCTCTTTTGTGGCCCGCAATATGTGTTCATCTATTGATTTCATAGAATCCTAAATACCAAAACTGTTGATCAAGGTCAAGAATTTGGATTATTTTGTATTGCCATGAAAAATATAGTGGTTATACTTGGGCACAATATTTAATTGATTTGAAAGGCCTTTATAAGATTCATGAAAAATTTGTCAGATGCACCAGATAAATCAGATACACCAGACACGGCAGATACAAACACTGGTTTGGATCAGGAAGAAAAAAAAAACAGCATGGTAGACACCATATCCTGCAATGGGAAAACCATACTGCTGATCGGTACGGCCCATGTGTCAAGACAAAGCGCCCTTCTTGTGGAAGAGACCATCCTTGAACAGACCCCGGACACCGTGTGTGTTGAACTCTGTGCCACAAGGCTTGCATCACTCAAGGATGCGGACCGATGGAGAAACATGGACATTGTCAAGATTATCAAAGAAAAAAAAGCATTGCTCTTGTTCATGAACCTGCTGATGGCCTCTTTCCAGAAAAAAATGGCTGATAAATTCGATATCAAGCCCGGCCAGGAAATGATCAATGCCATAAAGGCTGCAGAGAAAATCAATGCAACACTCATTGCTGCCGACCGTGATATCCAGACAACCCTTTCACGGGTCTGGAGAGGCATGGGGCTGTGGGAAAAATTAAAACTCATGTTCTCAATTGTATTTTCTTTTGGTGCTTCAGATGATATTACCGAACAAGACATTGAAAAGATGAAGCAGGAAGATATCCTTCAAACCCTTCTGGCAGATGTAAAAAAGACACATCCCATTATTGAAAAAACCCTGATCAATGAAAGAGACCAATATCTGGCAGAAAAAATCAGAACTGCACCGGGTGAAAGAATCGTGGCTGTTGTCGGCGCTGCCCATGCGCCGGGCATCAAAAAATATCTTGATGCCAACCAGAAAATAGACCTTGATCAATTAAATACGATTCCCCCTGCCGGCAAGGCCGGCAAAATTTTAAAATGGGCCATTCCCGCAGCCATCATGGTTTTGTTTGCAACGGGATTTTTAATGGAAGGAAAAAATGCTGGAACAGACATGATCTGGATCTGGATTGCTGCCAATGGTATTTTTGCAGGGCTTGGCGCCGCGATTGCACTGGCTCACCCCCTTACCATTGTATCAGCGATTGTTGCTGCCCCTTTAACCTCTTTAAATCCCATGATTGCAGCGGGTTGGGTTTCAGGGCTTGTGGAAGCCTTTTCAAGAAAACCCAAAGTAAAAGATCTGGAAGCAATCCCTCATGACATCGTATCCATAAAAGGGTTCTGGCGCAATAATGTAACCCGGATTCTGCTGGTGGTTATTTTCACTAACCTGGGATCCAGCATCGGCACCATGACTGCCGTCCCCCTGATGATTAAACTGCTTCATTGATGCGCAAAAGATCAATTGACGTTAAAGAAAATTACACAGCCGGTTTGTTTAACAACTCAGCAAACTTCTGAATACACTGGGGATAAAGCGCCCATTCTTTTTCAAGACCTTTTCTCCTGATATCCTCAAGGGTGTCATCGTCTTTAATTTCAAAGGCTTTCTGCCCGATAATGGGGCCTGTATCTTCCCCGTAATCAATATAGTGAACCGTACACCCGCCAATTTTGCAGCCATAGGCAAAGGTGTCGCCATATCCGTCCGTTCCGGGAAATGCCGGCAGAAGTGCTGGATGGATATTCATGATTTTATACAAACCGGGTTCCGTGTTGATCCTGTCAATAAAATAAGGCGTTAAAACCCTCATGAATCCTGCCAGAACAAGAAGATCCATGTCATAGGCAAGTATGACATCCAGCAATTTTCGTTCTGCAATGGCCCGGGTCTTTAAAAAAAATTCAACCTGTTCTGTTGATGCATCGCCTGCCAAAAGCTTCTGTTTTGACAGGATCTGTTCTAAATTAAAATCCTTTGGAAGATCAGCATCCTTTATCCCATTTTTTTTACAGGACCGGATGATATCGGCATAGTCCACTACAAAGGTATCAATAGTTGCCTTTCTGGCACGTTCCAGACCCTTTACACCGGGGGTATCAGATCCTGTAAAAATAATATCAGCATCAATTAAATTGCCCAGACATGCATCAATAATGGCCTGAAGATTTGTTCCACCGCCTGATATCAAAGTCCCCACATTGATTTTTGTTGCCATGTTCTTCTCCTTTAAAACAATCATTGATTCCCGAATCCGTTCTGTTCACCACAATCCGGGCATTCCCAGGTAATCCCGTTGCAGGTCATTCCCCAGAGATTTTCATACATGCAGTCCTGGCACATGGAAAACGAACACCTGCAATTCCAGCAGAACACAACGGTCTGACCGCAGCAGTGACATCGGGTTGACCGTTTCTCGCGTCTTTTTTCTTTTCTGGTTCTGGCTTTTTGGTCCATACGACGAATATATACTTCTCCTTTAATTAAAATGATAGTATATACCATGATTGAATAATAATTCAATATTCATAAAAAGGGCATTACCATGGCAGATTCCAAAAAAATATTTCTCATCGACGGCAGTGCTTTTCTGTATCGCGCATTTCATGCCATCAGAAGTCTTTCCACTTCAAAAGGGCATCCAACCAATGCCACATTTGGGTTTACCAGAATCCTGTTAAAACTGCTAAAGGACAACACGCCTGAGTATGCCGTTGTCATGTTTGATGTTAAAGGTCCCACCTTCCGGCACAAACTGTATCATCAATACAAAGCCAACCGTCCGCCCATGCCTGAAGAGCTGGCAGCGCAGATTCCAGATATCAAACGGATCATCAAGGCATTAAATATTCCCATTGTCGAGAAAGTGGGATATGAGGCTGACGATCTTGTGGGAACCTATTCAACCCTGGCACAGAAAAATGGTTTTGAAGTTGTCATGGTAACGGGAGACAAAGACTTTATCCAGCTGATTACGGAAAAATGCACCCTGTGGGACCCCATGAAAGACACCATATTGGATGTAAAAACGATAAAAGCAGACATGGGAATTGATCCATGCCAGTTTATCGATGTTCTCGGGCTTGCCGGAGACACGGCAGACAATATTCCCGGGGTCAAGGGAGTCGGGCCCAAAACAGCCATAAAACTGATTGCCAAATTTGGTTCCATTAAAAATATATATGACAATCTGGACACAATTAAAGCCCAGGCTAAATTATATGACAATATCCTGGCCAGCAAAGAAATGGTTTTCTTAAGCCGGGATCTGGCCACCATTGATGTCTCTGTTCCCGTAAAAAAACCCCTGGAAGATTTCAAACTTCAAGCCTTTGACCGAGAAAAGGCCTTTGAGTTATTTCAGGAATTTGAGTTCAAGACCCTTGCCGCAGAATTTGCGCAAAAAGCAGATAAGACCAAAAAAATATACAAGCTGATCACAACAACCAAAGAGCTTGAAAAACTGGCCCATGTCCTTGAAAACAAACAAATTTTTGCACTGGATACGGAAACAACCTCAAAGTATCCCACCAGGGCAGATCTTGTGGGCATGTCGTTTTCTTTCCGGGAAAACCAGGGATTTTACATCCCCATCGGCCATACCCATTCCGACGACTATCAACAGCCCACAAAAGAGGAAATCTTAAGAATTTTCAAACCGGTTCTTGAAAATCCAGATATTCAAAAGGTCGGGCAAAACATTAAATATGATTATATTGTCCTGTCAAGATTCGGCATCACCCTTGAGGGGATTGCCTTTGACACCATGATTGCCTCTTATCTGCTCAATCCGTCCGTAAGGGGCCACAGCCTCGACAAAATCGCCATGAATCTGTTCGGCTATAAAACCATTTCCTATACCGATGTGACGGGCAAGGGAAAAGACCAGATCGGCTTCCAGGATGTCCCCATTTCCCAGGCAGTTGATTATGCCTGTGAAGATGCTGACATCACGTTTATGGCCTATCAGGAATTTAAACGACAAATACGGGACCGCGGATTTTCCGAACTGATGGAAACCATTGAAGTCCCCCTTATCAGGGTTCTGGCAGACATGGAAATTCAAGGGATCAAAGTGGACAAAAATGCCTTGATAAAACTTTCCAATGAATTTGACAAAGAATTGAAAACGCTTGAACAGGAGATCTATTCCCTTGCCGGAGAAGAATTTAATATTAATTCTTCGCAGCAGCTGGGGGTCATCCTGTTTGAAAAATTAAATTTAAAAACCATAAAAAAAACAAAACTGAAAACCAATTATTCAACGGATGTGGAAGTGCTTACCAAGCTTGCGCATGACCATGAACTGCCGGATAAACTGTTACGATACCGAACCCTTGGCAAGCTTAAATCAACCTATGTGGATTCCCTTCAAAAGCTTATCCATAAAGACAGTGGCAGGATCCATACCTCCTTTAACCAGACCATCACCGTCACGGGCCGATTGAGCAGTTCCAAACCGAATCTTCAAAATATTCCCATCCGGAAAACGGAAGGTAAAAAGATAAGGGAAGCCTTTATCCCCAAACAGGGCCATACCCTTATTTCAGCAGATTATTCCCAGATAGAGCTGCGGGTTTTAGCCCATTGTGCAGAAGATAAAATTCTGATTGAAGCCTTTAATAATGGTGAAGATATTCATACCAGAACGGCCCTGGAAATTTTTCAGGTGTTGCCGGAATTTGTTACGGAAGAGTTAAGAAATCAGGCAAAGACCATTAATTTCGGCATTGTATACGGTATGAGCGGATTCAGGCTGGCCAATGACCTTTCCATCTCCAGAAAAATGGCCACGGCCTATATTGACAATTATTTCAAACGCTATTCCGGGGTCAAAAAATTTATTGATGACACCATAGAAGAAACCCAAAAAACAGGTGAGGTCCATACGATTTTTGGCAGAAAACGCCGTCTGGATGATATCAATTCCTCCAATATCAATCTTCGGAATTTTGCCCAGCGGGCAGCCATTAACACACCCATCCAGGGCAGTGCAGCAGATCTGATCAAGCTTGCCATGATCAAAATGGATGCTGCCTTAAGAAAAAACAATTATACCTCAAAAATGCTGTTGTCCGTCCATGATGAAATCATATTTGAAACCCCGTTTGAGGAAAAGGATTCATTGATTGATCTGGCAAAAAGCGTTATGGAACATGTGCACCCCTTAAAAGTACCCTTGCTGGTTAATTTCGGCTCGGGTGAAAACTGGGCACAGGCACATTAAAAATTCAAACCGGCAAAGCCGTAAAT